>Ga0315906_10001312_pt1 | contig 37134 bp, 53 predicted proteins | sample LakEriMetagenome_4_FD_203526 | JGI IMG/M metagenome (GOLD analysis project Ga0315906, IMG submission 203526) | Freshwater fungal communities from buoy surface, Lake Erie, Ohio, United States - Buoy 2 MA122 | ecosystem: Environmental > Aquatic > Freshwater > Lake > Lake biofilm | place: USA... | reverse complement strand
GCGCCTTGAAGCGTGTGCCGGAGGGGTTCTTGAGTTTAGTTAGCTCGTCGAACACGATCGCGTCGAAGTCAGACAAGTCCTGTTCGGCCAACCATTGGATGTTGTCGTAGTTAGTGACCACTATCGCCACAAACGAGCGCAGTGCTGCCGCGCGATCTTTAGGCGCGCCCACGGCCACGCGGTGGTCTAAATCTGGCGCCCACTTCATAACTTCAATTGGCCACACATCCGTACACACACGCTTTGGCGCCAAGACAAGGAACCGACTCGCGTAGCCGTCCTTGACCATCGCTTGCATCGCAGTCAGCGTGATACAAGTTTTGCCAGCCCCAACAGGCGCCAAGATCATCGCCCGGTCACGCTCGTACAGAAAGTCGGCTGCTTCATCTTGGTACGGACGCAGTTTCATGGAATTGTTTTCCAAATAATAAAGACCACCCAACCAATTGCATTAATGCCGTAAAGACACACTGCAAAAAAAAGCCATTTATCAACCACGTTGTCTCTCTCTAATCCACTCATCAATCATCTCCTTCGACCATAAACAGGCGTAGTTTTGTTTTAGACGCAACACATCGTTGCGGAAGATCTTTTGTAGTTCAGACAGCCGACCGCCTTTGGTTTTCAATTCGACAAACCATGTGCTGCCATCGGGCATACAAGCGATGCGGTCACTCACGCCGCGCTGGTTGACTGACCTGAACTTGTACGTCTTGCCGCCGGCACGCTCGATCGTCCAGACAAAGTAGTTCTCGATTTCTTTTTCTAACATGCTGCGAAATATAAGGCATCAAAAAGTATTTGACAAGGATTATTTTAGGGTCTACAGTCGAGGCTCAATCACTACACGGGAGTACAGTCAAATGAAAGCGTTTCCAAATGTATTTATGGATTACATACCGGCAGCGGAACACCGTGGCATGGACTTGCGCGATTACTTTGCGGCTAAAGCATTGCAAGGTTTATTAGCGTCCGACGTCCACGCGTCGAAAACTGAGTTTGCCGAAAGAGCCTACGCAATGGCAGACGCCATGATGAAAGAGAGGGCACTGTGAGCCATTCCAATATCGTCGGCGGTAGCACCGCCAAGCGCGTCATCAACTGCCCAGCGTCGGTCAAGCTTGTGCAACAGATGCCACCACAGGTCGAGTCCGAACATGCGGCACGCGGCACGTTGTTGCATAACGTGATCGCCGAACTGCTTGAGTTTGACAAGCGGCCAGAGCAGTGCATCGGCGCCCAGTACAAAGATCAGATACTCACACCGGAGCTACTTGATGAGAAGATTATTCCCGCTCTCGCGCTACTCGATGAAGTCGATCCAGAGAAGAAGATGGAGTACATGGTTGAAACCCGAGTTGGCTTTGGCGATTTTTTGCCTGGTGTCTTTGGTAGCACTGACTTACTTGGGCGTAAAGGTAAACGCGCGATCGTTCTTGATTGGAAATTTGGCGATGGCGTACTTGTGGATGCTGAAGACAACCCTCAGCTCTTATTTTACGCAGCCGCCGCTATGCGAACACCCGCTTGTCAGTGGGTATTTGAAGGCGCAGAAGAAATAGAGTGCATCATTGTGCAGCCACCAGCGATGCGTCGTTGGGTCACGACACCAGAGCGTGTGAAGCAGTTCGAAGTCGAACTCGCTCGCGCTGTGCGTGAGTCGTCATGGCCAAACCCAACGATGCAAACGGGTGATCACTGTCGTTGGTGTACAGCCAAACCGATCTGTCCTGAGATGACAGGCGCCGCTGAGCGCGCATTGAAAGTGCAACTGGCTGCATTGCCAGCAGAGCAGATTGCCATGCAGCTGCAGCAGGCCGACATGCTGGAGGATTACGTCAAGAACCTGCGAGCGCTCGCGTTCCAGATGCTTGAAAACGGACAGGCAGTGCCAGGTTACAAACTGGTCGCCAAACGCGGCACGCGCCAGTGGGTGGATGAAGAGAAAGCGAAAGCGTTTCTGTTGAAGTCGCTTGTGGAGCCGTACAAAGAGCTTGAAGTTATTTCGCCGGCACAAGCCGAGAAGCTCTTAAAAAAGATTAAAATGGAATTACCGCCGGAATTAGTCGTATCGATTTCGTCGGGTAGTACGTTGGCCACGGATGATGATGCACGGCCAGCGGTGTTGCAAATCGGGAAGCAGTTGTCTGCAGCCCTCTCTAAACTTTAAGTAAAGGAAACTACAATGTCATTCGCTATAGCAAACCTGCCAAACGTATCCGCGCTCACCACTGCGCTTCGTTCATTGGAACAAGATGTCGGCGCCGTTGGCTCCGTCATTCTGAAGATGGACAAGGGCGGCCACTGGGTCTACGGTGCGAACCAAACCGAAGTTGAAGACGGCACCACATGGGCAGTCAATCCTATGTCGTTCGTTCACGGCTTCATCGCATGGGGTGAGGGTGAAGTGCTGGCCGAGAAGATGGTGCCAGTCACTGACCCACGTCCTGAAGTCGGCGTTGCGCCGCCTGATGCGAAAAAGGGCTGGGAAGTGCAGGTTGGGATGGGGTTAAAATGCTTGAGCGGTCAGGACAAGGACTTGGAGGTGCGTTACACCGTCACGTCTGTGGGTGGTAAGCGCGCTGTCCAGCAGTTGGGCGTTGCGATTGCTGCACAAGTCGAAGCCGATCAAAGCAAGCCCGTGCCGGTCGTGCGTCTCAAAAAAGACCACTATCAGCACAAGTCGTACGGCAAGATCTACACACCGGTCTTCGAGATCGTTGAGTGGATCAGCATGGATGGCAAATCGACCGACGCAGCTGAAGAGACTGCTGAAGCCGAAGCCGCACCTGCCCGCCGCCGTCGCGGCTAAGTAGCACGGGGGAAAGCGGATGCCGAATGCGCTTGCGGGTAATGACCGAAGGGCAACCGTTCGGGGCTAAGGACGCAGCGAGTACCCCACCTTTTCTATGACCCCGGTCATCTAATCATCAGGCTCTTCCTTGGTCGGTTCGACCTGATGCTGGCAAGATGACAGGGGTCACCCCTACACCATGACAATACTCTGGATTGATTTCGAAACGAGGTCCAAGTGCGACCTATCCTCACGGGGAGTCTATAACTATGCCCAAGACGGCACCACCGATGTACTTTGCATGTCCTACGCGTTTGACGACGACGAGGTTGTTACCTGGACTCCCGACATGCCATTTCCCGATGCTGTACGCCAGCACACGGGGCAGATACGCGCTCACAATGCGGCGTTCGAGCGACTTATATTCTGGTACGTTTTACACTGTGACTTTCAACTCGAGCAGTTCTACTGCACCGCTACTCAAGCGCGTGCTAACTGCTTACCTGGCAGCCTTGAAGACGTCGGACGCGCCATTAGCAGTGTTATGCGAAAAGATCATCGCGGAGCCCAGCTCATCCGTGCCTTATCGATCCCTAAAGCGGATGGCAGCTTTAATAGCGACCCGAGACTAATGCAGGAGATGATCGAGTATTGCGAGGCCGACGTGAGAGCCATGCGCGCCATCAGTAAGGCCATGCGCCCGCTGTCCGACGAAGAGCTGGCCGATTACCACACCAATGAGCGCATTAACGACCGTGGCGTGCTGCTCGACCTGCCACTGGCGCAGGCTGCCATCCGTTACGCGGAGGCCGAGAAAGCGGAGATTGAGAATCTTGTCGTCGAGCTGACCGAGGGTGAGATCGCGTCCGTGCGCAGCCCAAAGATGAAAAAGTGGGTGATGGATCGCATCAAACCGCAGGCATTGAAGTTGATGGAGACTTACAAAGACGGCGAGTTGAAGTACAGTATCGACAAGACTGTACGCGCCAATCTGCTAACGTTTGCCAAGGAGAACCCTGATGAGATTCCGACCACTGTTGCGGACGTCATTCAATGCGCAGATGACCTCTGGGCGTCGTCGGTTGCGAAGTTCAGCCGCCTTGCGAGCCTGGCAGATGAAGACGATCAACGAGTACGAGGTGCTTTCGTATTTGCAGGAGGATCTGCCACGGGACGTGCTTCAAGCTATGGCGCGCAAGTTCACAACTTTACGCGCAAGTGCGCCGCAGCCCCAGATGACGTTAGGCACGCTATGGTCCGAGGCCACAGCATCGTCCCAGGATTTGGAAAACGCGTTACGGATGTTCTCAAAGGAATGCTCCGGCCCGCACTGATACCCGCACCGGGCAAGCAGTTCGTCGTTGCCGATTGGTCAGCTGTCGAGGCACGGGTGACCGCTTGGGCGTCAGCCGATCCACAGGCCGAAGAGGTGCTACAGGTATTCCGTGAAGGCCGTGACATCTACAAGCGTGAAGCCGCCGGTATCTACCGGGTGCCTGAAGACAGCGTAGACAAAGAGCAGCGCCAGATCGGCAAGGTCGCGATCCTCTCACTAGGGTTTGGCGGCTCGATCGGCGCCTTCTCAGCGATGGGCCGCAATTACGGTGTCTTCATGGCAGAGTCCGATTCGCGCCGCATTGTAGACGCATGGCGTCGCGCGAACGCATGGGCAGTACGCTACTGGGCCAAGTTAGAGGAGGCGTACACAAGGGCGCTACGCAATCCTGGGCGGGAGTTCACCGCTGGGCGGGTGACGTACCTGTTCCAAGGTCAGCATCTTTGGTACGCATTACCATCGGGTCGGATTCTGTGCTACCCATTCGCCCGGTTCGAGGGGGACGAGATCACGTACGTCAAGGCAGCATGGAAACCAGCAGCCGACGCCAAAGAATGGCCCAGAGCGCGCTTGTGGCGGGGTCTGGCTTGTGAGAACATAACGCAAGCGATCGCCAACGATCTGCTGCGGCACGCTTTACGCCAGCTTCCTGACGTAGTGCTGCATGTACATGACGAGATCGTTCTGGAGACGGCAGACCCTGATGCACCCAATACCCTGAAACAAGTGATGTGTACGCCGCCCGATTGGGCGGAAGGTTTACCTTTGAACGCCGAAGTCGAAGTAATGGATCGATACGGCAAAGGCTAATAAAAAAGCCGCCTGGCAGGGCGGCTCTTTCAACTACCGGAGACTACGTTGGAATTCCTTGATTATATACAGAATCTCGCGCCCGAGGGCGAAACAGCCTTAATCGTACGTCAAAAACCTATCCTATCCGACGGCAAGCTACAGTTCCACGCGGACGGCGCCGTTAAATGCACATGGCCCGCCTACCTGCCCACACACAAACGCAAAGACGGCGAGAGCTGGTACGGCAACACGGCATCCTTCATTAAAGACCGCTTCAAAGATGGGCGCCCCAGCGCGTCAGCCGCTAATTGCGAGTACATCTTGGTCATGATGCTGGACGACATCGGCACCAAATCGAAGACACCACCGCTGGAGCCCACCTGGATCATGGAGACGTCGCCCGGCTCGTTCCAATGGGGCTACGCATTCTCAGAGCAGCCGACTAAAGCCGACTTCGCAGCAGCGATTCGCGCGATCGCAGACGCCGGCTACACGGACCCCGGCGCCTGCAATCCGGTGCGCAACTTCCGCCTGCCCGGCTCGGTCAATCTGAAACCCGGCCGCGAGAGCTTCAAGGCGCAGCTTGCTCGCTTCAACCCAGAGCGCGAGTACACACTGGAGCAAATCTGCGCAGCGCTGGATGTGACGCCGGTCGCCGGTGTCGGTCTTGGACCGGTGCCGATCCGCCTGCAAGACGACGGCAGCGACGACGTGATGGCGTGGCTCTCCGAACAGGGATTATTTTTGCGGCACCCGAACCCTGAAGGCTGGGCTGGCGTCATCTGCCCGAACCATGCCGAACACACGGACGGCAACCCAGAAGGGCGCTACCACCCAGCGAACCGGGCGTACTGCTGCCTGCACTCGCACTGCATCGAACTCGGCTCAGCTGCTTTTCTGGAGTGGGTCGCAGCCAATGGCGGCCCGAAACACTCGCCCGGCCCGCGTGAGGAATTACTGGCTGCAGTGATGACGACCGCCTTGTCGAAAATCCCCGGCGCTGGCATATTCGAAGACACGGCTGCGCAGATCGTGCAGGACATGGCCGCCAAGGATGAGCAGCGCCAGAACGCGCGCGGACAAAAGGAAGACTGGTACAAGAGGTTTGCGTATGTACAAGAGGATGAAAGCTATTTTGATCTGCGCGACCGTCGGGAAATTTCTCGATCTACTTTTAACGCACTTTTCCGGCATATCCCCTGCAGGTCCATACATAACGGCGCCAAAATTGAAGCGGCTACGTGTTTCGACGAGAACCGCGAATCGAAGGATGCTTATGCGCTGGTCGGCATAACGTACGCGGCGGGCGACGATATTATCGTCCACCGCAACGGCCATCAGTACGGCAACCGTTGGCGCGACGCCCGGCCTGCAGGCGTTCCAGGCGACGTGACACCGTGGCTGGATCACGTCATGCGCATGATCCCGACTGATTTTGAGCGTGAGCATTTCTTGAACGCACTCGCCTTCAAGGTCCAGCACCCTGACCGCAAAATCAACCACGCTATCCTAGTCGGCGGCCACCCTGGGTCGGGTAAAGACACTATGCTGGCACCGTTTTTCTGGGCGATCGGCGGGTTGACTAAGCAGAACTGCAGCCTGGTCAAGAACGAGGACCTAAATAGCCAATGGGGCTACGCGCTCGAGTGCGAAGTAATGGAAATCGCCGAGCTGCGCCAGAGCGAGGCGCGCGATAGGCGAGCGCTTGAAAACGCTCTAAAGCCCATTATTGCAGCACCGCCAGAGCTGTTGCAGGTGAACCGCAAGGGCCTGCACCCCTACATGGCCTTGAACCGCGTGTTTGTCGTCGCCTTTTCGAACGAGCGGGCAGCGATCTCGATCCCGTCGAACGACCGCCGCTGGTTCTGCCTTTGGGCAGAAGCAGGACGCCTGCCCGAAGCAGACGCCTCGCGCTTGTGGCGCTGGTATCACAATGGCGGATTCGAGGCGATCGCATCCTGGCTGCACACCCGTGACGTGTCGGCCTTCAACCCTTCAGCGGCTCCACCGATGACCGAGGCAAAGGCCATCATGATCGACCAGGGGCGCAGCACGGCCGAATCGTACCTGATCGACTTGATCGCCGGCCGGCTGGGTGAGTTCTCCAGCGGCGTGATTGCATCGCCCTTTTTCGCGCTCTGCGACCGGCTGGCCGGTGCGGCTCCTGCAGGGGTGAAGATACCGCAGGCGGCGCTCCTGCACGCGCTCAGTGAAGCTGGCTGGGTCGATATGGGGCGCATACACTCGGCCGAGCATCAAACCAGGAAGCAAATCTACTGCGCGCCAGAGCTGGCGACCCTGTCAAAAGCAGAGCTGCGCCGCAGGGCCGAGGATGTACCGGCGCCCGCAGCCGTGCGACTGGTGAAATAGGCGTAAAAAAAGCCCGCGCAGCCTTCAGGCTGGCGGGCAAAGCCCGTCGGAGGGATTGACGGGCGACTCAAGCGCGCGGAGACGCGCACTACAATCGTCGCACAAGTACCCACAGGCCGACAATCAATTTAAATGCGAGCGCTAGCATGTCGGACCCTCCGCAAGCGCTTCAGCGGCTTCTTGTTCAATATTCTTGATAATCGGGTCCTTCAGCAAGTCGATAATATCCACGCCGCCGGCAAACGCGTGAATGAGCCACGCACCACCACCCCAGCCGGCAGAACGATCAGCCGGTTCCCAGTCTACAAAGCAAAGCAGTTCAGTATGGCCATGCGTGTACGTGTATGGCCACAGGTGCGCCGGATACCACGGCGCGCTGGTATCAATTTGCGTTTTCATCGGATAGATCCTCAAGTAGTGGCATGGTGAGATCGTATTGGGCCGTGCCTTCAGTGTTCAATTCGGGCCAGTATTGGACCGGCACGCGAAAATTGAGCTTGTCATATTGGCGGATATATTCAGCCGTGCTTAGGTCCGATCGGACCGGAAATTTCCGAATATCTTTAGGTTTCTTTTGCTTATAGGGTTTGCGCGCCAATTTGGCCAGCTCGACCGGGTCCCGGTCAAATTTCACTTTGTACGTGGTGCCGTCAATATTTATCGTTTGCATAGTTCAACCTCCATTAAATAAGCGTTTATTAGTGTTAACGCGCGATCGGCATTCGTTAGACAATTCCAGGCATCGGTAGGCGCCAATATGGCAAGCGATAAGGCATCGCGCGCCTGCCAAAGTAATAATTCATTCGCGCCGATAATATCGGCCGTTTCCTGCGCGCGCAGGATCGCGGTTTTGAGTTTTGCCATTGTTTTACCCCTCTTCGGTTAAATCACAATTTTCAATTGTGAATGAAATTATGTTTCCAAATTGATTAGATAAAAATTCTAGCTCTTCGCGTAGCTCTTGCCATGCATCCGATTCACTATCGGCTTGCATATGCAAAACGCATTCAAAACGATAAGTATTCACCATAAAGCCCTCCCATGCGTCTCGATTGTAGGAACCGCGCGCGCCGGTAGTGGCACGCGCCGTGTGATATACCGGCCGTTAGCCGGCGGGTAATCCTGCCACTGGATAACCGCGCCAAAGCAGTCTAAGCGGCCGTACTGCAGCCGATAGCGGCTCATAGTGTGCAACAGCCGCAGCAGGGCGCATCAATACACCGGCCGCGCGCATTCTGATAGTAAGTATTCGGCCCGTTTTCGCCGTACAGCGTGACGGTATCCACGGCCGCGCGGCGCCGCTCGAGTAGCACGGCACGCCCTTTGGACCATTGGATCAGGTCGCCGGCCAATATGCGCGCGCCAGTGACGGCGCATGTGCCGGTATATTTTGCGGTTATCGTTTTCATGCTATCGGGCACCTCTCAAGTAGTGAAATCGTGCGGTTATCGGTTATCAGCGAGCGGTCGTTGCTTTTGTGCCATACATCGCCAATTTGTACGGCAATTTGCGTGCCGTACATGTATGCACGCTCATTTAAATCGGTATCCGGCCGGTCGTTTATATGATGCGGCGGCACGGCATAAACCGCCTTGTTGCCCGACGGCAGAGTAACAAGCAAGCAAGTGTCAGATAAGATAGTCATTTTAATAATCCCTTCCCTTAATTTGAACGAAACCGCCGGTGTCACGTTTTGCTTTGCCTTTGGCATATAAAGCCACTACCACGCCGGCCGGCTCGATATGGCGGACATCGGTATCATCACCATCAACGACCGGCCATCCGCGAAATTCGGCCGGAATATCGCTCTGCTTTTGGAATACCACGGCCGTGCGTTTATTGGCCGGATTAATCAAACCCTTGATCGAAATCGGCTTTGGCGTGATAGCGCTGAATGAATACGTCAAATCGTAATTACCGGCCGTTTTGCCGTCTAACTTGCGTGATGGATGTTTCGTATAGTCATAAAACTGTACGTCAGCGAACAGCTGGAATATCGTTTTGCCGTCAATCAAAATATTCTCGAACGGAATATCTGACGTGCCGTTCGGCCGGACTAACGGAATTAATCCAAGCTTTTCCGCACGGCGAGCGTGCGACCATATATCGGCGGCCATTGAGAGCATAAACGCGCGCTGATTCTCGCGGAAAAACGCGGTTTTGGCCGCTCTGGCCGCTTGCACGGCATTAAACGCGCCACGGCCGGATGATTTCAGGCACGGCTCAAAACAGCCGGCCATTATCGCAAACGGGCAGAGCTTTTCATCCGGTACCAGATAGCAGATTGCCGTCAAGTAGCCGATTTTCTGGCCTTTGATCGTTTTGGCGCTGGATTCGCCCAATATTGGCCGATAGGGCAGGTTTTCGCGTTTTAATTGTGCTTTGAATGGATTTTTCATGGCCGGTTCCCTTGTGAGTGATTAATAAGCAAGACACATAAAAACAAATAACGCCAGCGCCGCGAATGCGCCAATCGCGCCGCATATCTCTGCAAGTGTCGGTTTTTCCATTTTCTTTTCCCCAATGGTGGCCGGCTTTCGCCGGCCGTTTGATTTACAGGTAATTCCAAGGTTTTGCGCCGATCGCTTTTGCGGCTTGTTTCGCGGCGGTTTTATTCTGATAAGTGGCTTGCGCTATCACGTTATCGCCGTTTATTTGGCCGATCGGCGACTTGCTGATAATCAGGGTCCAAACGCCGCCTTTTGCTTTGAAGATATGAGCCGTCATTTTATTTCCTTCGTTTGAGTGAATAAATTATTGTTTTGCAGCGATTACATGGTAGCACGTTTTTTGAGGTTGTCAAACAATCTTTTGCGTTTATTTGCGATTCGCGGTTTTAATGGTCATTTAGGGTCCTAAATGGTCATGAAATGGTCATTTGGCACGGGCAAATGACCATGGCAAAACCCGCATGGATACTAGCTTTTGGCCAATAATGGTCAAATGGTCATTTATTTTTAGATGTTAGTAAGTAGTAGTAAGTAATATAGGGAATCCCGTGCCGTGCACGCCAGAATCCCGTGCCGGAGTGCAAAAATTTTGATTTTGCGTTGGGGGTAGCAGCGATTAAAATTGCATGACCATTTGACCATTTGACCATGTCAGAGTGATAACTTATGCCAGCAGGTAGACCCGCATCAATTCGCACGCGCAATTTCCTGCGCCATTTAACGGATACCGAAGCCGCGATATTGGCTCATGCCGGCGACGGCGATATCAGCGCTGGCTTTAAAAATCTACTCGACTGGTATCAGCAAATGCATTGTCAATCGGGCAATGCTAACGATTTTGTTATATCTGATAGTGAGCCAAATGGTAATAGTTAATGGCTGTCAGGTACTGGCAAAATGGTGCCCCCTGCTTTCATGTTCTGACCCTAATTAAAATCTATCGATCCTGGCTAATCGATAGGTATCCCCTATCCCGATAGCCTGCATCTATAGCAGAAACTTCGACGTTATATAACGTGCGTTATGTAAAACGCGGCTGATAGCCGCCTGCTATGGCTGTCGACCGCTTGCTGGCCGTTTGTTGCCATTTTGATAGGGGGGAGGGGGCCGGCAGGTCTAGTAAAATTTGCGGGAGCCCCCCACCCCCACGAAAAGTGAAATTAGCCTTTCAGCAAAACAGCCACTTAGCTAGTAAAAAAAGGCTACAATCCACGCAGCTTCCCCTTACAGGAAAAAAGCCATGCCTGCACCGATTAAAGACCCGCCTTACGTGCCACCGGCGACGCTACCCAAGACCGACAATCAGCGCATCAAAGAGTTGAAGAAGATGCTGATTGAGGGCAAGGGCGAGCAAGTCGTCCAGAAGGTCTTGGATATTGCGTTGGACGACGGCCACCCAGGCCAGATGGCGGCGTTGAAGCTCTGCATGGAGCGAGCGTTGCCGACCAGCCTGTTCGAGAAGACGGCAGCGCAACGCAGCGCGATCAACATCACCATCTCGGGGCTGGCCAGCCCGCCAGAGATAAAGGACATCATCGATGGATAACTGGATAGCTCAGTACGAAAAATTCAGCGCCATGCCTTGGACGCCGACCAAACTTGCCCCAAAAGAAGAAAAAGAGTTCCAGAAGTGGCTACAAGGCACGCAGTTATTTAACTCGGTTAAACCGTACCTCGCGCAAGACGCCGGCGTCCCTGTTGAAAAGCTGAGTAACTCGCAGGCCATAAAGATGATGCTTGAACGGCCCGACTATGACTACCGAGGCGCTTGGAAAGCTGGCGTGCAGGAGGTGATAAGCCCCTACGACAACCGCCCACACTGGCCATCCGCCACGCCGGAAGGGCGCATGCTAAAAGACCCTACCCACCCAACCGCGTGGAAAGAATTCTTTATGCGGCAGTACAACAAAGACCCCGACGAGTTGGGGTTAGACACCCTTGAAAAGGCGCGCATGTGGCAGATGCAACAGCAGCCATCCGCGCCGCCAGAACCGGCGTTCATGTACAAAGACCCCTTCGGCTATGTCGGACCTTAACTTCCAGCTGCTGCCCTGGCAGCAAACCGTATTCAACGACAAGACGCGCTTCAAGGTCGTGGCCGCTGGACGGCGTTGTGGCAAGTCCAGACTGGCGGCGACCACGCTGCTGATTGAGGGACTGCGCTGCCCGTCTGGCTCGGCTGTCCTGTACGTGGCGCCCACGAACGGCCAAGCCCGGCAGATTATCTGGAACGTCTTGCTGGATCTGGGACGGGATGTGATCGCCGGCAGTCACGTCAACAACCAGGACATCACGCTGATCAACGGCGCGGTGATTTATGTGCGAGGCGCCGACCGGCCAGACACCCTGCGAGGCGTCTCGCTGACCTACGCCGTGCTGGACGAGGTGGCCGACATCAAGCCAGAAGCGTGGGAGCAGGTCATCCGCGCGTCTCTGTCAGACAAGAAGGGACGAGGTCTCTTCATCGGCACGCCCAAGGGTCGGAATTGGTTCAACGACTTGTACAAGTTGGGGCAGACGGGTGAGGACGAGGATTGGAAGAGCTGGCACTTCACGACCAAAGACAACCCACTGATCGACCCGAAGGAAATCGAATCCGCGAAAAAGACGCTCTCGACGTTTGCATTTAAGCAAGAGTACATGGCGAGCTTCGACAATGCGGGTTCCGACATCTTCAAGGATGAGTGGATCAAGTACGGCGAGGAGCCGGACTATGGCAGCTACTTCGTGGCCGTGGACTTGGCCGGGTTCGAGGAAGTGGCCAAGCAGGCGGCGAATTCGAAGAAGCGGCTGGACGAGACGGCGATCGCGATCGTGAAAGTGACCGAGGATGGCAAGTGGTTCGTTAAAGAAATCCAGCATGGGCGCTGGGACATCCGCGAGACGGCAGCGAAGATTCTGATGGCCATGCGGGACTACCGCCCCTTAAGTGTGGGGATCGAACGGGGCGCGTTAAAAAACGCGGTTTTGCCGTATTTGAGTGATTTAATGCGCAAAAATAATGTATATTCGCACATAGTTGATCTCACGCATGGTAACCGGAAAAAGGCTGACCGGATCATCTGGAGCCTCCAGGGTCGGTTCGAGCATGGCAGGATCGTGCTGAACCAAGAAGGTGATTTTGATACCTTTTTAGACCAACTGTTGATGTTTCCGGCGCAAGGCGTCCATGATGACCTACCCGACGCGCTATCCTACATTGACCAGTTGGCGGTGACTTCCTACTTCGAAGGCGACGCTGACGATGAATGGGAGCCGATAGACGTAATTTCTGGGGTGTAAGATGGACCAAAACGATTTTGACGAACCCACGGAAAACGATAAAGAGCTTATCGCTTTCGTGGTTGACCATTGCGACCGCTGGCGTGACTACCGCAATGTGAACTTCCTCCCGCAATGGGAAGAATATGAGCGCATCTTCCGTGGCGAGTGGGCTGTTGAAGACAAGACACGCGACTCTGAACGCTCTCGCATCGTCACCCCCATGACCCAACAAGCCGTTGAGACGCGCCATGCAGAGATCATGGAGGCGATCTTCGGTTCTGGAGAATACTTCGACATCAAGGACGACGTTAAGGACATCAACGGCAATCCGATGGATGTCGAAATGATCAAGCTCCAGATGATGGAGGATCTGAAGAAAGACAAGTTTAGGAAGTACGTCGATCAGATCGAGTTGTTGGCTGAGATCTATGGCACGGGTATCGCCGAGATCACCGTGACAATGGAAAAAGAGTACATTCCAGCAACCCAGCCGATCCCCGGCATGACGAGCCAAGCGGCCATCGGCGTGCAAGAGGTGGACCGCGTCTCGGTCAAACCGATACCGGTCAATCCAAAGAATTTCTTGTGGGACCCCAACGGCACGTCGGTGGACGACTGCATGGGTGTGGCGATCGAGAAGTACGTGTCCATCCACAAGGTGGTGGCTAACATTGAGAAGGGCGTCTATCGTAAGGTCAACATTGTGCCGACCTACGACGATACCGACTTGGAGCCCACACAAGAGGTCAGTCAGTACCAAAACGAGAAGGTGAAGCTCCTGACGTACTACGGCCTAGTGCCTAAAGAGTACATCGCTAAGCTCAATAAAGAAGACGAGGAAATGGTTGAGTTGTTCCCGGACGACTCGCCTGCGGAAGACTACAGCGACATGGTCGAGGCGATCGTCGTCATTGGTAACGACGGGATGTTGCTAAAGGCCGAAGAGAACCCGTACATGATGAAGGATCGTCCGGTACTGACCTATCAGGACGACACGGTGCCAAACCGGCTGCCTGGGCGTGGGACGGTGGAGAAAGCCTACAACATGCAAAAGGCGATCGATGCGCAGGTCAGAACGCATCTGGACTCGCTGGCGTTAACAGCGGTGCCGATGGTGGCGATGGACGCCACACGGCTGCCACGCGGTGCGAAGTTTGAAGTGCGCCCCGGCAAGGCGTTCATGACCAACGGCAACCCAAGCGAGATTCTGTTCCCGTTCAAGTTTGGTCAGACCGACGGCAGCAATCTGACGACTGCACAGGCGTTTGAGCGTATGCTCTTGCAAGCCACCGGTACGCTGGACAGCCAAGGCATGGTCAGTCAAGTCGCCCGTGATGGCGGCAACGCCGGCATGTCGATGGCGGTCGCCACGATCATTAAGAAGTACAAACGCACGCTGGTGAACTTCCAGGAAGATTTCCTGATTCCGTTCATCAAAAAAGCGGCGTTTAGGTACATGCAGTTCGACCCTGAGCGCTATCCGTCGGTGGATTTGAACTTTGTGCCGACAGCGACATTGGGCATCATCGCGCGCGAGTATGAGCAGGCGCAGTTTATTGCGCTCTTGCAGACCTTGGGCCCTGACACACCGGTGCTGCCATTGATTTTGAAAGGGATCGTTGCCAACAGCTCGCTGTCTAACCGCATGGAGTTGATGGAGGCGCTAACGCAGATGGCGCAGCCCAACCCTGAAGCGCAGCAAGCAGCGATGATGCAGCAGCAGCTGGCATTGCAAGCCGCGCAGTCGCAGATTGCGGTCAATCAGACGCAGGCTGAGCGCAACCGGGCGGAGGCCATTAACACCACGATTGAGACGAAATTGAAGCCCATCGAGGTGCAGAGCAAGATTATGGCGGCCAACACGCAGAATCTGCCCAATGATGCGGAATTGGCCTCCAAAGAGTTCGACAAACGGGTCAAGATCGCCGAGCTGATGCTAAAAGAAGCCGACATCAAGAACAAATCGAAGATTGTTGAGATGCAAATGGCGGAAAAGGCGAACAAGATCAGCGGCATGGAAGAGGATTTCTTGGAAGAATTGACCAAGGAGCTGTCTGGTGGACGTTGAAAGCCTAGCTAAGCAGCTCATTCTGCAGAACATGACGCCAGAGCAGCAGACTGCTGTTCTGGATTCAGTTCGCGCGACGCTTCAAGAGGCTAGAGGTAACCAGAAACGACGGGTCAGTGAGAACGTCGGCATGGTAGTCGATGCTTTGAAGAAGATTGAAGCCGACATTCGGGCGAAATACGACGATTTAGGCCAGAAAATCACCGATCGAGTGAACTCGATCCAAGATGGACGCGATGGCGTCGATGGATCTGACGGTCGTGACGGCAAGGATGGCAAAGATGGACGTCCAGGGCGGGACGGCAAGGACGGTCGGGATGGGATGCAAGGCCCAGCCGGCGTGCCTGGCGAAGATGGGGTGTCGGTAACTGACGCTAAGATCGACTTCGACGGATCTTTGGTGATTTCGCTCTCAAACGGGCGTGAAATCAACGTTGGTGAGGTCGTTGCACCCGACTTGGCCGAGCGGATCAAGGTTATCACCAACGGTGGTGGCACCTCGCAGGCGGTGTTGGACGCTCTGGCGTCACTGCAGGCGCAGATTGATGCGCTGATTGCCTTGGATTACAAGGGTACGTGGAACGCGTCAACCAACACGCCCACATTGGCGTCTAGCACAGGCACTTCGGGCGACTACTACATCGTCTCGGTGGCCGGCACGACCAACCTAAACGGGATTACTGATTGGCAGCCGGGCGATTGGCTCATTTTCAACGGTAATGTCTGGCAAAAGATCGATCAGAGCTGGGCTACTGCCGGCGCGAACGACAATATCACGTCGATGACAGGCATCACAGGTGGTATTTCCTCACCTGACTTCATCCAGTTCGACACAGGTGCCACGGTTACCAACGCAGCAGGCCGTCTGTACTGGGATGCTACGCAACAGACGCTAACTGTTGGCTTAAACGCCAATATTGCAGCGGACGTGGGTCAGACGCTCTATGCGTACGTGACTAACGACGAGTCGGTGACGATTACCAAGGGTCAACCGGTCTATATGTACGCGGCGCAGGGCGATCGGGTGTCGGTCAAGCTGGCGAGCAACACTAGCGACACGACATCAGCCAAAACTCTAGGTGTTTGCGCTGAAAATATTGCTGCAGGTCAGGCCGGCATGGTCTTGTGCCAAGGCGTGCAGGACGGGCTGGATCTGAGTGCTTACAACCCTGGTGACACGCTCTATGTGGGCGCCACAGCCGGTACGTTGACGTCTAGTAAGCCCTACGCACCCAACCATTTGGTCTATGTTGGTGTGGTTGAACGTGCCAACATGGGTAATGGTCGCCTGTACGTGCGCATCCAGAACGGCTATGAACTGGAAGAGTTGCATAACGTCTCGGCTCAGTCGCCCAGCAACGGCCAGACGCTGATCTATAACGCAAGCACCAGCTTGTGGGAGAAGAACACCTTAACTGACGGCACCGGCATCAGTATCACTGAGGGTGCTGGGACGATCACGATTGCCAACTCAGGTGTGCTGAGCGCTATTGCTGGTACTGGCATCTCTGTGTCGGGCGCCACAGGCAATGTGACGATTACCAACAGTGCGCCAGATCAAACAGTGGCATTAACAGGTGCTGGAACAACCAGCATCAGTGGCACATACCCTAATTTCACCATCACGTCGAACGATCAGTACACTGGTACGGTAACCAGCGTTACTGGAACATCGCCTGTGGCTTCATCAGGTGGCAATACGCCAGCTATAAGTTTGGCGTCTGGCTATGGTGATACGCAAAATCCATATGCTAGTAAAACTGCAAATTACTTTTTAGCCGCACCCAACGGCACTGCGGGCGTACCTACTTTTAGAGCCATTGCTGCTGCAGATATACCAACGTTAAATCAAAATACTACAGGTACTGCAAGTAATGTTACAGGAACAGTAGCTATTGCAAATGGTGGTACTGGACAAACAACAGCTAATGCTGCCTTTGACGCCCTAGCCCCAAGTCAAACAGGTAATTCTGGCAAATACTTAACTACAAACGGAACCACGACTAGTTGGGCAACAGTCTCTTCTACGGGCACTGTTACCAGCGTTGCCGCTACTGTTCCAGCATTTTTATCTGTTACCGGATCACCAATAACAACAAGCGGAACATTGGCTATCTCGTATTCTGGTACCGCATTACCTATAGCCAATGGTGGAACCGGCCAAACAACCGCACAAGCATCAATGAACTCATTTGCTGGCGCTGTAACTTCAGGTCAGTATTTGCGTGGCAATGGCACTAACGTAGTTATGTCAGCAATTCAGGCTGGTGATGTTCCTACACTTAACCAGAATACAACAGGAAGTGCTGCAACAGTTACAGGAAACGCAACTGGAAGCACATTTGGATTTAATTCCGGATATGGCTCAGTAGCCACAGCATACGGCTGTCGTGCATGGGTCAACTTTAATGGCACAGGTACAGTCGCTATTCGTGCTAGTGGCAATGTGTCGAGTATTACGGATAACGGCACAGGTGACTATACGGTTAACTTTACCAATGCTATGCCGGATGTTAATTATTCCATTGTTGGAAGTTCAGGTAGCGGTAACTCTTATGGAAGTTATTGTTTCAATAACCCTGGAGCTGGAGCAAGATTTGCAACTGGATCGTGCAGGATAAATTCATTTATTACACAAACTGCTGGTTTAGCTGATGTTGATACAGTTTGCGTTTCTGTTTTTCGTTAACAAGGACAACCAATGAACTCAAGAATTTTATACCCAACAGATGACGGCGGTGTTGCTGTCATAGTTCCAGCCGCTGAGTGTGGCTTAACCATTGAAGAAATCGCTGCTAAGGATGTGCCGCCGAATACTCCTTACAAGATTGTGGATGTCGCTGATGTCCCGTCTGACAGAACGTTCCGTAACGCATGGGAGTATGAAGCATGATTAAGATCAACATCGACAAAGCCAAAACCATTGGTCACGATATGCGTCGTGCTGCTCGTGCTGAGGAATTCAAGCCTTACGACGAGGCTATAGCCAAGCAGATACCGGGCGCAGTAGAAGGTGCTGAGACTGCTCGTCAGGCTATCCGTGAGAAGTACGCAGCTATCCAGACACAGATTGATGCAGCAGCAACACCTGACGAGATTAAAGCCGCTTTGGGGATTTAGATGACGCCTGAACTGCAGCGCTATTACGAAGATCGGTTCGCCATGATGACCCACCAAGGCTGGCGCGATCTACTGGAAGATATTGACTTAATGATAACGTCTTTAAATAACGTCGCTACAATCCAGGACGAAAAAGATTTACAATTTAAGAAGGGTGAGTTATCTATCCTAAACTGGCTGAAAACCTTGAAACAGGTCAGCGAAGAGGCATACGAGGCACTCAATGAGAAAGATATTTGAATTTCTCTGCGAAAGCGGAGAGCGCATCGAACGGTTTACCGAATACGAAGATAAGCTCGTTCGTTGCAATTGCGGCAAGACGGCCAGCCGCACCATATCTGCGCCGGCGTTTAAATTGGAAGGGTGGTCGGGAGCGTTTCCTACAGCTCACGCAAAGTTTGATAAAAGCCACCGAGACAAGCTAAAATCCGAGCAGAAGGCGAACAGATAAGCAGAAATGCCCTGTTCATGTTTAATCCTGAGAACCAAAAGATGGCAGGAAAAGGAACTTCGACATGTTGATTGACCAAGAACCAGAGATGCCTAGTGAGTTAGAGGCAGAGGAAGCAAAACTACCTGAACTAGCAGCGCCACAAGTCCCAGAACTACCTGACCGCTATCGCGGCAAGTCGATCGAGGACATTGTCAAGATGCACCAAGAGGCCGAAAAGGTCATTGGAAGGCAGGCGCAGGAAGTCGGGGAAGTGCGGAAACTAGCCGATGAGCTGATTAAGCAGAATCTCTCGTCAAAATCTCAACCTGTTGAGCAGGTAGAGCCTGAAGTAGACTTTTTTGATGACCCTAAAAAGGCGATTCAGAAGACCGTTGAGACACATCCTGATGTTGTCGCTGCCCGCCAGGCGGGTATCGAGTTCAAACGGATGCAAACTCAGCAGCGTCTGGCGCAAGAACACCCAGATTTCATGGAAATCGGGGCCGACAAGGACTTTGAGACATGGATTAAATCGTCTCAGGTACGACTCGAACTCTACGCCAGAGCCGATGCGCAGTTTGACTTCGATGCGGCCAATGAATTGCTAAGCACCTACAAACAGTTGCGTGGCATTAAGCAAAAGCAGGTCGAGCAATCTGGTAAGGAGGCTCGCCAGCAGACGCTAAAAGCAGCGCAAGTGGACACAGGCGGCACCGGGGAGAGTTCAAAACGCGTCTACCGCAGAGCTGACCTTATTCGGCTGAAAATGACCGATCCAGCTCGATATGACGCGCTGTCCGACGAAATTATGGCGGCGTATGCAGAGGGCCGGGTCAAATAATTTACTTTTGACTTTAGGAGTTAGACATGGCAACCGCATTTAGCCCAGCAAATAGCGTAACGACAACGACAGCAGCAACGTTCATTCCAGAGATTTGGAGTGATGAAATTGTTGCGGCCTACAAAAAGAACCTGGTTCTGGCCAACGTCGTTATGAAGATGAACTTCAAAGGCAAGAAAGGTGACACCGTTCACGTTCCTGCCCCAACCCGTGGTAGCGCCTCGGCCAAAGTGGCAACCAATGCCGTCACGCTGATCGCTGCAACTGAGTCTGAAGTCCAGATTCTGATCAACAAGCACTACGAGTACAGCCGTCTGATCGAAGACATCGTCGAAGCCCAGGCTCTGAACTCACTGCGTCAGTTCTACACCAACGACGCCGGCTACGCGCTGGCTCGCCAAGTAGATACCGATCTGGTGCAGCTCGGCCGTGCATTCAACGGCGCCACCATTGGCACCGACGACTACGCAACCAGCAACACCACAACCAAAGCCTACATCGGCTCGGACGGTACGACTGCTTATAACAGCACGACCTCCAACGCTGCTGCCCTGACCGATGCTGCGATCCGTCGCACCATCCAGCGTCTGGACGACAACGACACCCCGATGGATGGCCGTTTCTTCATCATCCCACCCTCCAGCCGTAACACCCTGATGGGTCTGGCTCGCTACACCGAACAGGCATTTGTCGGTGACGGCAGCGCCATCCGTAACGGTGAAATCGGCAACCTGTACGGTATCCCCGTATTCGTCACCTCCAACGCCGACTTCGGTGCTGGTAACACGGGCGCTGACCGTATCTGCCTGATGGGTCACAAGGAGTCGATGGTGCTGGTTGAGCAGATGGGCGTTCGTTCGCAGACCCAGTACAAGCAGGAATACCTGGGCACGCTGTTCACCTCTGACATGCTCTACGGTGTCAAGGCAATGCGTACTGCGGCAACCGTCGGCGCTGCAACATCGTCCTCGGCCTTTGCACTGGCTGTTCCAGCCTAATTAAACTCCCCGGCTTCGGCCGGGGGTTTTTAACCTAATTAGGAGAACATCATGGCAAATGCAACATCCGTCGTCGTCCGCGCTGGCAATGACCAGTTTCGCGGTCTTTACACTAGCACCTGGCTGGTTCGTGCCACTCTCAACGCTGACAGCTTGTCTGACGGCGCTGGTGACACCGATACCGTAGCTGTTCCCGGTGTGGCACTCGGTGACATGGTTTTGTCAGCTTCTCTGGCAGTGGATGTGGCGGGTCTTATCGTCACAGGCTACGTCAGCGCAGCAGACACCGTCAGCATCCGGTTCCAGAACGAAACCGGCGGCACCGTTGATCTGGCGTCGTCCACACTTCGTCTCGTAGTCGCACGTTCATTGGCGTAAAAGCCGGGGGCTTTGGCCCCCGTCTTGCCATCAGGAGGTTTCATGGCAACTTTTAAGTGTCTATCCAGTGGCCAGACAGTCACGTTTACTTTGCAGCACGATATCGACAGCATGAAGGGCCATCAAGGCTATATCCGTGTCGATTTACCTGAGGATACGCACAGCGAAGCGGCTAGTTTGGTAACCCTATCCCCACCACCAAAACGGCAGGGGCGGCCAAGGAAGATGGAAAATGTCAGAAATTGACCCAAGAGAGTTTGGCAAATTGGAAGCGCAAGTAGAACTCATGCAGTCAGAGATCCATGCGCTGCGCAATGACGTCAAGCAGTTGCTGGAAATGGCTAATAAGTCCAAAGGCGGCTTTTGGATGGGTATGACGATCGCGTCCGCATTGGGCGGCGTGCTGACTTTTGTTGCAGATAGACTGTTTTTCAAATAAGGGGTGACATCATGCCAATGGTTGACGGAAAGAAGTACCCATACACGAAAAAAGGCAAGCAGGAAGCTGCTTCGGCCAAGATCAGCAAGCTGCGCAAAGAGGGCTACCCGCAGAAACAGGCGGTAGCTATCGGGCTTAGCATGGCCGGCATGGCCAAGAAAAAGGCCAAAAAGTGAAGCCGGTCTGGGAGGCCAAACGGCCTAAAAAGCTGGGTGAGTCTAAGCCCTTGACCCCAGCGAAAAAGGCGTCGGCCAAGCGTATGGCCAAGGCAGCTGGACGGCCCTATCCGAATTTGATCGACAACATGAGGGCAGCGAGGAAGAAATGAAAACACCCGCTTGGCAAAGAAAAGCCGGTCAAAATGCAAAAGGCGGCTTGAATGCCAAAGGCCGGGAGTCTTATAATGCAGCAACTGGGGGCAACCTCAAAGCGCCGGTGAAATCCGGCGACAACCCACGACGAGCTTCTTTTCTTGCCAGGATGGGCAATATGCCCGGTCCGGAGCGTGTAGACGGCAAGCCCACCCGGCTGCTGTTGTCCTTAAACGCTTGGGGCGCTACATCCAAGGCAGATGCAAAGGTAAAAGCTAAAGCTATCTCCGCAAGGAATAAGGCGAAAAGCAAATGACCTACTTAGAACTCGTCAACGATGTGTTAGCCCGCTTGCGGGAACAACAGGTCACAACCGTTGGCCTGACTAGCTATTCTTCCTTGATCGGTAAGTTTGTCAATGATGCCAAACGCCAGATCGAGGACGCCTACGATTGGAATGCGCTAGGCCAAGAAATCACTTTTACTACGACATCCGCTACGTACGAATACTCGTTGACCGGCGCAGGTCAGAAGTTCCGCGTTACCAGCGATCCACTAAACACCACCAGCAATGTCGTCATGGAAGTCATTCCTGTGGGCGAGATGCGGCGCAAGCAGAACCTGCAGCCACAAGTGACCGCTGTTCCTACCGAATACTGCTTTGAAGGTGTAGACGGCAACGGCGACGCCAAGGTGCAGCTGTGGGGGCGGCCTAATGGCATCTACACCATCAAGTTTTTCCTGTCGGTTCCACAAGCCGCGCTATCGTCGGACTCCACATCTGTGTTGGTGCCGGATGTGTTGGTAGCGCAAAACGCTTACGCCCGCGCTTTGGTTGAGCGCGGCGAAGACGGCGGTCTGAACTCTTCGGAAGCCTACGCGCTGTATAAGACCATGCTGTCGGATTACATTGCTTTGGAAGCCACGCGGTTCCCAGAAATGCAGGAGTTCTACGCCTCATGAGCCAGCCACTGCGCATCGATACGATCTCGGCGCCAGGCTTTTACGGCCTGAACACCCAAGATTCGCCGCTCGATTTGAACGCGGGGTTTGCTTTGGTGGCGACGAATTGCGTCATTGATCAGTATGGCCGGGTAGGTGCGAGAGAGGGCTGGGCTAAAGTCAACAGCAGCTCGGGCAATCTAGGCGCCAATGATGTGGGCGTCATCCATGAGTTGGTGGTGGCTGACGGTACGTACACGATTCTGTTTGCCGGCAACAACAAGATTTTCAAACTCGACGGCAGCAATGCAGTTGTCGAGTTGACCTACGGGGGAGGGGGCACCGCCCCGACCATCACAGCCAACAACTGGCAGTGCGCGTCGCTTAATGGCATTACGTATTTCTTCCAGACAGGCCATGACCCGCTGATTTACGATCCAGCTGTTAGCACGACCACGTACCGCCGCGTCAGTGAGAAGACAGGCTACGCCGGCACGGTGCCGTCGGGCAATGTTGTCATATCAGCTTACGGTCGCCTATGGATCGCCAATACGGCGTCGGATAAGCAAACACTGACGTTCTCTGATTTGTTGGCCGGTCATATTTACTCGGGCGGCACCTCCGGCACGTTGAATGTGAACAACGTATGGCCTGCTGGACCAGACGAGATTGTCGGTTTAGCTGCGCACAACAATTTCCTGATTATCTTTGGTAAGCGCCAGATATTGGTTTACCAGGGAGCGACAGCGCCAGCGACTATGTCGCTAAGCGATACGGTGGTGGGTATTGGCTGCATCGCGCGCGACTCGATACAACCTACTGCGACTGACGTTTTCTTCCTGTCTAACAGCGGCGTGCGCTCATTAATGCGCACGATTCAGGAAAAGTCCGCGCCGTTCCGTGATATTAGCAAGAACGTGCGAAACGACTTAATGGGCATTGTTGCAGGTGAAACGCTGGCTAATATTAAGGCCGTGTACTCGGAAATCAATGCATTTTACCTGCTGACGTTGCCGACCAATCAGTCTGTCTACGTGTTTGATACGCGTGGCTACTTGCCTGATGGATCTGCGCGAGTGACGCAATGGACGTCGATTACGCCGTCGGCTTTGTTGTCGCGTCGCAATGGTGATTTGCTCTTAGGCCAAACTGGCTACATTGGTAAATACGGCACGTATCTGGATGATACAGCTGAGTATCGATTTCAGTACTACACGAATCATAGTGACTTAGGTGATCAAAGCGTCACATCTATACTAAAACGCATTGGTGTGATTGTGATTGGTGGCACAAATCAATACATCACCATTAAGTGGGGTTTTGATTTTAACGAAAACTATTTGTCGCAAAACACGCAAATTCCTACACAAAGCGTGTCGGAATATGGCATTGCTGAATATGGCGCTAATGGGGTTCCTGTTGCGGAGTATGCTGATGGTATTGCACTACAGACGCTATATGCGCAAGGTACGGGCACTGGCCGTATTGTTCAAACGGGCTACGAAGCTGACATCAATTCTTCGCCGTTGTCGATTCAAAAAATTGAGATTCTGTCGAAAAACGGGAGAGTAACGTGAGTAACTATGTAAAGAGTACGGACTTCGCCGCCAAAGACGCATTGGCGTCTGGTAACGCGGCTAAGATTGTTAAAGGCACGGAGATTGACACCGAATTTAACAATATCGCCACGGCCGTTGCGACCAAAGCCGATCTTGCCAGCCCCACGTTTACTGGCACGCCCACGCTTCCGACAGGCACGATAGCTGTTACGCAGTCAACGTCTGACGATAGCACCAAGATAGCTACCACTGCGTTTGTGCAAGATGTTGTTGATGCAATAAAACAGTCACTTTACCCAGTTGGCTCTATCTATACCAATGCAACTAGCAGCACCAATCCTGGTACGTTATTAGGGTTTGGTACGTGGACCGCATTTGGCGCGGGTCGTGTCATGGTTGGTTTTGATTCTGGTAATTCGCTATTTGATACAGCAGAAGAAACGGGTGGTTCTGCAAATGCAGTTAATGTAAGCCACACGCACACTGCCACATCTACGGTTACTGACCCTGGCCACAGCCATACAGTAAAAATTGGCGAAAGTTTTAGCGGCGGGAATAGTGTTCAGTACACAAATTCTATAACAGGAAACGCGTCTGTAGTTAATAGCAATACAACAGGAATTACTGTTGCTACTAGTGTTTCAACGGAAGGTTCATCTGGCACCAATGCAAACTACCAGCCGTACATTACGGTCTATATGTGGAAGCGCACGGCATGATTGTCGAAACCTTACCAGACCATCAGATTACGCATCATTTCTCTGATGGTATGTACGCCAAAGAGATGCGTGTAGAAGCAGGACAAGCTATTTTGAAGCACACGCATGACTTTAGCCACTTGTCTATTCTGGCTAGAGGTCGTGTGGCCATGCTGATCGGCGATGAGATAGAAGTTATTGAGGCACCTGCTTGCATAGATGTCAAAGCAGGTTTGGTACATGGCATAAAAGCCATTGAAGATTGTGTTTGGTATTGCATTCACGCCACCGACGAGAAAGATCCGGCGAAGGTGGATGAAGTCATCGTAAAGGGGTACTAACATGCCAGTAACGGCAGCACTTATCGGCGGCGGCGCCAGCCTCTTAGGCGGCATATTAGGTGGTAATTCGCAGAAACGTGCTGCGCAAATATCCGCTGACGCACAGCTAAAAGCCGCGCAACTTGCTGCCGAAGAGCAGCGTTTTCGTCCCGTTGGGGTAACGACACGGTTTGGCCGAAGTCAGTTCCAGTTCGATCCTAGTGGTCGTCTGATGGGTGCTGGATACCAGATCGATCCGCGTCTGGCAGCGTATCAAGATCGTTTGGATACGCTGGCGGAACAGCGGTTAGCCGAAGCCGAAATGGCGCCGGAAGCCTACGCGCCTTTGCGCCGTGCTGGGGAGCAGTTGTTTGGGTTAGGTGGTCAATACCTCGCGCAGACGCCAGAACAAGTTGCGCAACAATACATGCAGCGCCAGCTCGACTTGCTTGCGCCTAGCCGTGAACGTCAGTACGCCCAGCTGCAAAATCAACTGTATCAAACTGGCCGTGGCGGCTTGGCCGTTGGTGGTACTGGTACGCGCCCCGGCGGCAGCCCCGGTCTGGCTGCAGCCAACCCTGAAATGGAGGCGTATTACAACGCATTAGCCCAGCAGGACGCAGCACTAGCAGCGCAAGCGCAGCAAGAAGGCCAGCGTCAGTTGGCATTCGGCACAGGTTTGTTTGGTCAGGGCGCTGGGCTCTTGGGTGGTTACGAGTCAGGCGTCACTGGTGCATTGAATCCGTTCACTACGACCTTGGGTGGTGTCTCGACGCTTGAGAGCTTGGGTCAGCAGCCGCTGGACCTTGGCTCTACATTGGGTGCGCGCGCATCAACTGCCGGCGCTAATTCGGGTCAATCGCTACTACTGGGAGGTATGGGCGCAGCACGTACTACACAAGCCGCCGCGTTTGATCCGTGGGCTGCTGCGTTGTCGGGTTTGGGTAGCAATCCGGCATTTGGTCAAGGCATTGCAAATTTGTTTGGTGGTGGCGCCGGTAACGCGGCGGATTATGATTGGGGTGCTGGCAACGTTAACCAAACACCTGCCACTTATTGGCGCTAAATTTTGTTTTGACAGCCGGCACAAACGCAAGGAATTAAAGTTATGGCTACCAGTGATATCTTAGGTCTGTTCATGTCGCCTGAACAATATCAGGCGCAACAAATGGCGCAACAGCAAGCCGCTGACCAGCAGCGCGCGTTTAACTTTGCTCAGTTGAGCCCTCGCGATCAAGCCGTTTACGGCACGTTCTTGGGTGCGCAGCAGTTAGGCCGTGGGTTTGGCGGCCTTCTGGGTGTGCAAGACCCCCAGCTGCAGCGCATTCGCCAGCGCCAGGAAATCATGCAGTCGATCAACCCGGCGGATATGCAATCATTGATGGCAGGTATTCAGCTTGCGTCGGAAAGAGGCGACCAAGAGCTGGCTTTGTCGCTGACTGACTTTATGAATAAGCAAGGCAGCGAGATGGCTTTGGCGCAGCAACGTCAAGCGCAAGCTAGGCGTGAACAAGTGCAATCGTTGCCTGCGGGCATTCAAGAGGCTGAACTTATTGGCAAATTTACGGAAGACCTACAAAAAACCACAGACCCTAATCAACGCGCGATTATTCAAGCCAAGATAAAACGTCTTGAGAAAAACTTAACTAAGGCTGATGAGCTTGAAGATCTTTTTGTTGCGGAAAAAGAAGCTATTGCTGAAGCGCAATCAAGGGCCGCGCCGTCTCAAGTTGTAGGGTTAAATGGCCTACCTTTAGCTACGCAACCTACGGTAAACGTTGATAATGACCCTAGAGTAAAAGCAATACGGGCACGCATCAACACGCTTACAGCCACGCCTATCGATAAACAATTGCCTGAAGTCGCTAAAGCTACGGCGTTGGCTGATCTGGTTAGTGCCGACCGTAAATCCTCGGAGTGGCAGGGTGAGTACGCAACTCAACTCCGGCGTTTAACTGCAGATAAAGAAACAGCTGAGAAAAGAAGCCCTGAAGCTCAATTGCTGATTGACGCGGGGTATATACCCGGTTCACCGGCGTTTATAAGTGCATTGGACAAAACCATTGAGGCTAAACGTCCAGGTCAAAAACAATTTGAAAAACTGGCGATTAACGATGAGATCGTAAGGCTTAGAGAACTGCAAGCAGGGCTTGAAAAAGATTCGCCTGGATACAAAGTGTACCAGGAACAGATTGATTTCCTGAAAGGCAATACTGGTAAAGGTAAAGTAAGCGCGTTCGCTCAACTTTTGTTAGATAGAGATATCGAACCAGGGTCTAAAGAGTGGAATACTAGGATGGACGCGTACATCACAAAAGAATCAACACGGCCTGAAACTCAAGAAAGAGAAATTTCTTACGGTGCAAAACGCGAAGCCCTTTCAGCTGAAATGTTTGAAGGCAAACGCTATAAAGACTTAACTCCAGCGGAACAAGCTAAAGTTAATAAGCGTATTGAACTTGAAGAAAATGTAACGGCGGCAACGAGCGCGCCTAAATTGTTTATGCCCGGCGAAAAAGGCGGTCTTAAATCCATTACTGATTTCCGTAACGATGTTTTTAGCACTATTAAACCGTTTAGAGATACAGTAAACGCATCTGATGCTGCGTTACAAAATATTAATGACTCTATAAAAACAAATAATTTTGTATCGTTTAACGCCTCTCGCGTACAGTTGGCTAGAGCACTTGGCGATAGTACATTAAGCCGCCGCGACATTGAGCAAGCTGGCGGCGATCCATCATTAATTGGTGGCTTCTTCGATGCTACTTCTACTTTGTTTACTGGAACACCTAGTGTAGACACACAAAAGAAAATTAAAGCTACGTTGCAAGCTATTCGTAAAGTAGCGCGTAAAAAAGCGCAAGAGGAACTGGATACATCTCGCGATCTTGGTATTCGCGCAGGGTATAAAGCGCAAGATCTTGATAGAGCTTTTAGAGTTCCAGAAATTACAGGGTCAAATGCGCCCGTTGATAACGCGCAAAAATCAAAAAACGTTCCGTTTGACGCATTGCCCAAATAATAAGGATACGTGATGGATGTCACACTCCCCAACGGTGTAGTAATCGAAGGTGTACCTGAAGGCACGACGCAGACCGAAGTCATGCGCCGTGCAGTTGCAGGTGGGCTTATTACGGAAGAGGAAGCTAGACAAGCGTTGGCCGGCCCACGTCGTCAACCTTTTGCGCCTACGCTAACCGATTTAACGGCTGAAGAAGCGCGTCGTGGCTTAACTAACACGCCCGCCTTATTGTCTGGCTTTGGAAATATTTTATCTAATTACGGGATCAACCCGATTAGCCCTAGTGGATATGTTAGCCAGAAACAACCAAGATTTGCTACGGCTGGCGAAGCATTCGCGCAGGGTGAGGCAGCCGTTCGCAAACCATTGATGGAAATGCTGGGTAGCACAGGCGTGCAACCTTCAACTACCGGCGAAGCTATTTTTGGTGGTGGTGTTCAGGCAGTGACGGATCCGTTTAGTTATATGCTTGGCGGCACGGGTTTATTTCGTGGTCCATTTGCGCGTGTTGTAGGCGCGCCGGTTGAACAGTTTGGCATCGGTACAGGAGCCCAAGCTGGCGTCGAACTTGGACGTGCGACTAACTTACCCGGTGCGGATATTGTCGGTGGTTTGTTAGGCGGCGCAGGCACAAGTTACGCCTTGGGTCAAAGCCGTCGTCTAGTTGATTTAACTGGTAAAGGTTTATCTGCTGCCAATAAAAAAGTTAAAGATTTGACGGGTACAGTGCCACAAGATGAATTGTTGCGCGACGTCAATACGCGGATTAACAACATCTTTGCCGCTGCCGCAGCCGCTGATCCTAACTTCATGACTGTGCTGGAGAAAGCCGCTAAAGCACAGCAGAGCGTGTCGCTTAAAGCGCCAGGCGCACCGGCCGTGCAACTGCCATTGAACGCGCTGTTGATGGACAACCCCGTTATCAACAGTTTTATCCAAAACTTGTCTTCGCGCGACCCTAAGTTTCAAGCGCTGTATGGTTCGCAGTTTGAGGCCGCCAAACAAGCATTGCGGGAAAATCAGATTCGTTTGTTTGGAGATCCAAGCAAAGTACAGCTAACCGGCGTATCCCGTGCCGACGCTGCTGCGCAAGCAAGGGCTACTGAAAAGTCAGTAGCAAGACAAGTTCGCAGTTTAGATCAGCAAATCGCTGACGCTTACAAAGGTCAATCTATTGACCCTACAACGTTTGGTACGCGGGTTGAAGCCTTGCTTAACCAAAAAGAGAAAGCGGCCCGCGAATCTACTAAGCCGCTATACAAAGAAGCGTTTGCTCTGGCCGCCAAGAATAACGTCGTTTTGCCTGCGGCAGCGGTGGACGATATTTATTCGTTCGTTACAAGCCAGACCAACAAGGAAATATTTAACAAGTTTCCCGTGCTGTATAGCTTAGTTGAGAAACGATTCCGCCCTAAGACTACGGAGCCTAGTCCTATTCTGACAGCCGAAGGTCAACCAGTTACACCTGGCGGCGTGGAGTTCTCGGACGTCAGTCCTGAAGCGTTGGATTCATTGAAGCGCCGTATTAACGCTGATTTGCGCACGACCAACAACACGGATCAGATTCGATTCCTGACTATGCTCAAAGAGAAAGTCTCAGGACATATCGATAATCTTAACCCTGAATTTGTTAACGCTTACCGCAACGCAGATAACGCTTATTTGCAGCGTGTTGGTTTGCCGTACAACAGCGAAACTATCAAGAATATCGACCGCAAAAAGTTTGTTGAACAGGTGGCGCCAGCCATTATTGGCAACCGCACGAACGTCGATGAATTGATCCGCGCAACAGGCGCTGAAGGTGAACGTCTGGCACGCGATGCGTTCTACGACAGCTTCACTACAGCAGCGGTGAAAGATGGCGTTCTTGATCCTAGAGCGGCAAATAAATGGCTGGCTAAAAACGCAACGAAGATGGCGTCTATTTCCGGGTTGGAAGCCGAGCTGCGCAATTCAATTAACGATGTGCAACAACTGATCAATCGTCGTACAGCTCTGGAGGCTGATTTCCGGCGTGTAACAGGCAACCAAGTCGTTCGTGAAGGCGGGTTTGCTAATGCTGGCGATTTGGTGGCTAAGCTATATGGTGATCTTGATTTTACTAATCGATTCTTAAAACAGTACGGCGGTAACACAGACGCTATCAACGCGGTTCGCGCGTTCATGTTGGACGATTTGCTTACTGCCAGCAATCCAAAAGCCATGCTGTCTGACCGTACAAAAGCAGCTGTGTTCAACCGCGTTTTTGGCCCAACCTACGCGCAGAAAGTTGGTGATTTTGTAGAGGTGGCCCAACGCTTGAACCGAGACCCATCTGACGTGTCTTTCCGTGGTGAAACGATACCCAAGACACCGATTGAGGAGGCGCTTGGCATACCACCTGAAATGATTTTGTCGCGTTTTAATAACCCGGTATCGGGTAAATTCTACGCCATGACATCGTTGATTAGTAAATGGTGGGCCGGCAGCGTGGCTAGGTCTACAGAGGAAAAACTCAAGAATATTTTGCTAAATCCAGCGGACGCGCAGAAGATTTTTGCATCTTTACCAAAGAAAGATGGCGCGTTTGACCCAAATAAGATTAACGAAGCTGTGCGAATCGGCAAGAAATACGGCTTAGATTGGGTTGCTGAAGCAACAAGCAATCTTATGACAGGCGCAGCCAGAGGCGCGTATCGTGCAGGCGTATCAGAGCCGCCGGTGCCTGTGGCAGAACCTGTTGATATGGAGGAATAAATTGACCCGCTCACCCTTCTGGCCGCAGCCAACGCGGCAGTGGCTGCAGTCAAGAAGGGATGTCAGCTCTACAAGGACATCAAGGGCGCCGCAGGCGAGGTTAAGGATGTACTGGATGATCTGAAGACGCAGTTCGGGAAGATCAAGAACCCGACCAACGCGCAAAAGATCCAGTACAACGAAGAAGTACAGCGGGTTCAGGAAATTGGCAGGGCAGACCCGAACGACGTGTTCATCCAGATCGGCACCGACTTAGGCGCTCTGATGGACGAATACGACAAGATCGGCAAGGTGTTTATCCAGCAGGAAGCGGAAGCGCAGCAGGTCTACACAGGCACGGAATCGATCGGCAAACGGGCGCTAATGCGTGTCATCGTCCGGTCAAGGTTAGACGCCATGCTGGCGGAGCTGCGCGAGACAATGGTCTACAAGGCACCGCCCGAACTAGGCGCGTTGTGGACCAAGTACGAAGCGATGTGGAAGCAGATTGTCATTGAGCAGGACGAAGCACACAAGCGGGAAACCGCGAAGATGCAGATTGAAGCGGCGCGGCAACGCAGGTTGAGAAGGAAAAGGAAGGAAGAGGCGGTATGGGTTGGAGCAATCCTTTTCGTCGTGGCGTGGTACGTCGGAGTCCTCCTGCTTCTTCGAATGAGCCAGACATACCGTGGGCATTACTCGTCGCCGTGGTGGTCTTGTGTTTTGTGCTAGTGATCGCGCTGCCGGTGATGGGCGTCATGTACATGGACATGAATAACGCGTTGTACCGGGCGCAGGAAGAAACCCGCAGGATGAAGGAATTGCGGCTAAAAGTTTTACGGGAGATGAGAGGCGAAGAATGATCACATTTCAGCAGTTTAAGCAGCTAGTTCCCAACACCAAATACCCTCAACAATGGTACGACGCCTTGTTCGGCAAGCAGACTGAGTTGGGCGGCAAGACGCTACTTGATGAGTACGAGATCACCACCCCCAAACGTATCGCTGCCTTCATGGCCCAGTGCGGGCATGAGTCGGGTGGCTTTGTCTGGCTGACCGAGAACCTGAACTACAGCGCAGCCGGGCTGCGCAAGACGTTTGCCAAGTATTTCCCTGACGACGCAATCGCCAACGCCTACGCCCGCCAGCCGGACAAGATCGCCAACCGCGTTTATGCCAATCGCATGGGCAATGGCGACGAGTCGTCGGGTGACGGCGCCCGGTACAAGGGTCGTGGGTTGATCCAGGTTACCGGCAAGGACAACTATTTCTGGTTCGCGTCGTCGCTGGAGATCACGCCAGAGGCGGCTGCCGAGTACATGCAGACCTTCGAGGGTGCAGCGCAGAGTGCCTGCTGGTACTGGGAGCAGACAAGCTTGAACAAGCTGGCAGATGCTGGTGACATTTTGACTATGACTAAGCGGATTAACGGAGGAACCATTGGACTCGCAGATCGTCAAAAACATTACGCTCATGCTTTGCATGTGCTGGGCGCTTAGTGCGTGTAGTGATCGGTTCCGCTACCCGTGCCAAGACCCTGCCAATTGGGAAACCAAAGAGTGCAAAGCGCCCATTTGCACTGCAACAGGCACCTGTCCTGAAGACGTAACGCAACCTGAAAAGGCCAAACCATGAACCGCCTAACTGAAGAACAACTTAACGCGTATCTCAAGTTCGCCATCGGCATTACGTTCTGCGCGATCTTGGGCATGATGGCGACACTATCCATGTATTCGGTTGTGTTTGTAACGCAACCCATGTCCGGCATGGCGCCAGCAGACAAGCAGTTTTTCCTGTTGCTCTCCGACATGTCCAAGTACATCTTGGGCGCGCTGGCCACGCTGATCGCCGTCAAGGGTAAGGAAGCGCTGCCACAGTTTGTGCCGCCTAACTTGAGCAAACCAGAGCCAGAGCCACCAAAGCCAGTAGTGACCACTACGGTGACCACCGTGCGTACAGAGAATGAGCCTACTGCTACGGGCTACAACGGTAAAGCAGCACCTGTTCAACCACCTCATCCGGAGAGAGACGAATGAAAACCCTAATCGCGATTCTGGCCTTCGTGCCCCTAGTTCTGTTTGCTGCTGAGACAAAGAAGGTCTGTCATAAAGAGAAGCAGAAAGGCAAAGAGGTTGAGGTGTGCAAGATGGTCAAGGTTCATAAGAAGTTGGACGGCACCAAGGTGCCACCCAAATGATGAACCCGTGGATGATACTCGGCGCCGTGCTGGCCATTGGCGCGGCGTCTGGCGCTGGGTATTACCAAGGTAATAAATCTGGCCGGGCGCACGTCCAGCAGTTATGGGACAAAGAAAAGACCGAGCAGTACGCCGCTTATGCCGCCGCGCAAGATCAAGCGCGGCAGAAAGAACAAGCGCTGCAGGCCGGCGCCGATCGATTACGCCAGGAGAAGGACCGTGAAATTAGGAATCTTAATGCTCGCGCTGCTGCTCTTTCTAACGTCGTGCGCGAGCGCCCCACCCGCCCCACCACCGAAGCCAGTGCCGTGCCCAGTACCGCCGAGGCTAGACCCGCTGCCGCCGGATGTACTGGAAAAGAGCTTTATAGGCCAGATGGAGAATTTCTTGCAGGGGAGGCTGCCAGAGCAGACGAAACAAGAGTCCTCCTCAAGCAATGCCGAGAGCAATACGAAACCGTAATCAAGATGATGATGGACGCTAATTAAGCGTTACATCCGGTGCCGGATCTGCCGCAGTTGCCGGCAGACGGCGCGGTCTTGTGGCGACATGTCTGGCGATATCTCAGCAACGCCGCACTCCGCTGCAGTAGGGCGTGGTGGTTGCGGGATGACGGTAGCCAAGAATGCGATGGTGGCCACGGCAATGATGATGTAGTAGATGAAGACAAGTTCTCTCATACACCCAGTAACCTCCCAAAGAATTTCGCCACAGGCGACTCGCGGTGCGGCTTAGCGCCCAGCACGACATCTTGCATGAACCGCTCTTCAGGCGTAGACACGCGTTGATACAAGGGTGGCGTATAGAACTCACCAATGCGCACCTTGCCAGTGTCGTACGGCGCGGGTTTAACTATCTCATGGGTTTTAACAAACTTACCGTTATAGAGCATCGTCTTTTCTCCTATCTTCATTTGCACGGCGAGCGTCAACACCTTTCTTTTTTATCAACGCTGCCTCGTCCTTAGTATAAATCGATTTCCCTACCATCACGTTGCCTGCAACCCACACCTCTGCTGAGTAGGCATTGTTCTTGCATGATGGGCACCTGCGTTGCCGCCGTATGCCGCCTGGCTGCTGCGTAGTGTTTACAACGTGGGTCTTGCCGCCGCACTGCTGACATTTCATGGGCGTACCGCCTTTGCCATGATCTCTAGCCGTTCACGGGCGTCGCGCAGGGCGCAGTAGCGCTGGTGTAGGCGCTGTAGGTGCGAGCTGCGTCGCTCATGCAGCTGCTCGTGTGTGAGCATCGCAAACACTTCATCTTCGGAGAGCGCCGCGATCTTGTCATTTAGCGCGCGCCAGCTTAGCTTTTTCATGCTCTATCCTTTTCTGTATGTCATCCACTTGTTCCAGCGCGCGCTCGAATGCCCGCGCCATTTGGTTTAACTCTTTGCGGCGTTGTCGCTCTTCCGTCTGCGCCGCTCTCAGTTTGGCTTTCCAATAATCTAATCGACTCACGCATTTTTCTCCTTTAGCTTGGCTTCGATGGCGCGTACAAAACTGCCGGTGTTGTGCGTATTACGAATTAACTCTGATATTTCCTCATCCGTCAGCCCCTGCCAGTTGCGTTGTTGTGGCGCGGTGACGGTTAAAACGCCATCCTGCTTTGCACCGCATTTTGTGCATTCAACTTCCATCAGGTACTTGTCTGCCACCGGCTCCGGTTCAGGCTGCGCGAGTCGGGCGCGGAGGAATTCAACTGCTTTCTCCCAATCCTCCACTATCTTTGCGCTGAATGTCGGCGGGGTAGCGCATTGCAACGCATCCAGCACTTGCTGCGCTTCCTCGCGTGTTAGTGTGATGGTCATTGGAACCTCTGCGGCAAGTTTTCTCTTGTTATCCGTAACGCTTCTTCTAACGCATACGCAATTGCTTCTCGATCTTCATCTGCGGTATCTGGGTCAAGGTCTTTAACTACCACTGATATACCGTCCTCGTCGTGATTCACTTCGATTGTGTAGGTTGTCATTGTTGTTCTCCTGAAGATTTGGTGATTGCGGTTTCAATCAATTCCCATGTCGCATCTTCAATACCGCATTCGCAAGCAAACCCTTGCTCAAACCGTATGCGCTTGAATATTTCCACCAACTCAGCATTCACCTCATGCAAGCGGCGTAATTCGGCGGCGGCTTCTGTAAGCATCCTGTCTTCATCCCAAGTTGTTGAATAATCACGCGCCCATTTATATATCTTTTCAGCCAGCCGCAGGGCTTCGGGTTGTTTGTTAGTCATTTCAGTGCCTCCATCGCTATGTCGGAAATTGCTCGTTTGTCGTGGAGCGCGCCCCAAATCTTTTCGTCAACTGTCTTGTCTGCGAGCAGAATATAGACCCAGACATCTCGCACTTGACCGGAACGATGGAGCCTGCCGACAGTTTGCTCATAGAGTTCCAACGACCACGGCAGCGACAGAAAGACCATGTGGCATCCTCCGTGCTGTAAATTAAGGCCATGTCCTGCGGATTTCGGATGTACAGCAAGGAGCTGGACTTGGCCGGCGTTCCATCGCTCAATAGCGCGGTCATCATCGAGCGTAACCAGCCTCGGATAGCGACGACGCAGTTCCGCCACTTCCTCCTGGAACTGGTAAACAAGAAGCGTGTTCGCATGTTGGTTTTCCTCCAATAGTTCGTCTAATCGATCAAACTTGTGCCTGCTAAACCATACCGCCGTCTTGATGGATGTGAACTGACCCGGCGCATCGCTCGCCACCCGGATGCTGTCGTACACAAAGCCAGACGCCATCTGTTGCAACTTTGATGTAACAGCCGCTGCGTTGGCCGCTAGTATCTCGGCAGTCGGAAACTGTACTACGAAATCCTTTTTCATCTTCTCGTAGGGCTGTCGGTCGTCCAGCTGACTGCGCAGCTCGACCACATGGCAGGGTGGCAGCTTGTCTTTGTATTCGCCAGGCTCCAGTACGAAGGTGGCCGGCTTGATGCGTTGCATGACTAGCGCCAGCGCGCCTGGGCGTGGTGCCCACTGCCCAAAGTCGCGGTTCATACATACAAAGTATTGCTGCAAGAACGCGCCCTTGGCACGGCCTAGCAGTTTCTCGTCGATGATCTTGCACTGGCCGAAGACGTCCTCCAGACCGTTACTGGTAAACGACCCTGTCAAACCCCAGCGTATCTTGAACTGGTCAATCACTTTGTGCAGCGCCTTGAAGCGTGTGCCGGAGGGGTTCTTGAGTTTAGTTAGCTCGTCGAACACGATCGCGTCGAAGTCAGACAAGTCCTGTTCGGCCAACCATTGGATGTTGTCGTAGTTGGTCGCCACGATGTGGGCGTCGGAGTCTAACGCCTCGCCTCGGCTGCGTGGTGTGCCCACCGCCGTGCGACAGTGCAGCATCGGCGCCCACTTACGTGACTCGATCGGCCACACGTCCGTACACACGCGCTTAGGCGCCAAGACAAGGAACCGACTTGCGTAGCCATCCTTAACCATCGCCTGCATCGCAGTCAAGGTGATCATAGTTTTACCCGCGCCAACTGGCGCCAAGATCATCGCCCGGTCACGTTCGTACAAAAAATCTGCTGCTTCTTCCTGATAAGGCCGTGGCTTAAACATGACGGGCAAACTCCTTATGCAGCATAGACCGAATTTCACAGGCTACAAGCTCGGCTAGTTCAATATCATCAAAGCAACCATAATGCACAGTTTTTTGGTTGATAGAAAATCGCACTTGCCATTTACCTTGATGCGGGGTTACGTTTTTTATGCCTGTTTTTGATTTTCTATTCGGTCGGCGGTTATGTTGATTTTGTAGCCGTGTGGCCGCGCGCAAGTTTGACGGCGCATTGTTACTTGGGTTGCCGTCTATGTGGTCTACGCAATCCGGCAACCATCCTTGCGTAAGTAAAAAGACAACTCTATGCACAGCATAGTGTTTGCGTCGGTACGTCACGTAGTGGTACCCCAGCGGGTCGGGCTTTACGTTTACTTTGTCGCCAATATGCTTGACCGCAACCCCTCGCCCGCATTTAACGCGCCAATACAACGCGCCGTCGCGGTATTCCCATGTCTCAGGCACTAAAGCCCATTCAGGCGCTAAAATCATCGCCCGATCGCGCTCGTACAGGAA
>Ga0315906_10001310_pt1 | contig 37143 bp, 25 predicted proteins | sample LakEriMetagenome_4_FD_203526 | JGI IMG/M metagenome (GOLD analysis project Ga0315906, IMG submission 203526) | Freshwater fungal communities from buoy surface, Lake Erie, Ohio, United States - Buoy 2 MA122 | ecosystem: Environmental > Aquatic > Freshwater > Lake > Lake biofilm | place: USA... | reverse complement strand
ATGCCTTGGTGACCCTCGGGCAGGCGCAGGTGGCGACGCTCGGTTTGGTCACGGGCACCGCCGCCCTGACCCGGCTTCGGAACTGGGTCAGCCAATGGCTGACGAGCGATTTTATGGAAACGCCGGCGATGGTCTGGCGGCTCGGGCTTTCCATGGGGCATGAAGCGACCCGAACGCATCCGTTGGTTTGCGGCATGCTGACGGCCGAAATCGCGGTCGCTCGGTTTGAGCAACGCTTCGTGGGTCGCGCACTGGTCGGCACCGAAGCGCGCCGGCCAGAGACCCCTTGGCAGGCCTTCATCCGAAGCACCTACGGCGAAGGCATCGAAGGAGAGCTGCTGGCCGTGTCGCAGGCCCAGAGCCTCGATCGGGCCCGCCGCGGGCAAGGAACGCTGCGATCCCTCCTGGTCGATGCGAGAACCAGCGGCTGGAGTTTTGCGCAGACCGCATCGCCCAAAGCCAGCGCCCTACTGCGCGAGATCGGCCATGATGCGATCGGATCCCTCAGGAGATTCTACGTCGCCAACTCAGGTCCGCTGACTTCCTGCGCACCGGATGACCGACTCCTGGAGGCCCTCCGCCAATGGCTCTTCCGCACCCACCCCGGGCTATTCGGAGCCAACGACCCGGGTGCCGAACACGTGGCCCTCAGGCATGCCTACGACTTCCTCTGGTGGCGGGGGTTTTTGGAGGGCGGATTAGACTAAGACCGGGCTACTTGAGGCTTGGTCGGCTTCGACCCGTTGCAGGTTGGTAGGCGAGCAGGGAGCGTGTGTTGGTATTCCTGCGATGCTTTAGTTATTGATAGGAATTTGCTTTTTGAGACGGATTTTTGGAGGGAGAATTAGATTTTTATGACTAATTTTTATACTTTATTTTCCTTAAAAGTAATCGCGGCCGGGCGAGTTGGTACTCCACGCCCGGCTCTGAACCGGCCACGGCGTCCGGAACCGGTCACCAGGCAAGGGTGACCTGGTTCGTGGTCCGGAATTCCCGGTGCCATCGCAGGCTCCAGAGGGCGTTCAATTTGACGGAGCGCGCCGAACCGTCGGCGAATGCCGCCTGGATGGAGCGCCCGTGGCGTTCCATGACGAACCGGGCCATGTCCCAGTCCCATTGCTTCGGGTTGGTCTTGTTCCAGTTCCGGGTGGACGGCGGTTTGCCGCCGTTGCCGGCGGTCTGGAGATCGAAGGGATTGCCGCCGTACCACGCGCAGTCCGCGAACACGGGGACTTGGCTGGGTTCAGTGACGGCCATGGTGTTGCCCCATTGCAGCTCCGGCCGACCCCGCCATCCGGCGGCGAAGCTCGGGGGGAGGGAATTGATCCAGTGGTTGATGCCGTAGCTGCCGTAGTCACCTTTGCGAAAGTAACCCTCGGCACGGTCGGCTTGTTTCCAGCCCCAGAATTCCACGGTGTTCCCGTAGGCTTCCTTCGATGGCTTGGTCGCGGCGGGGCAGAGCCGGAATTCGCCGACGTTGCTGTACAGCGCGCTCAGCAAGCCCATCCAGGTTCCGTCCGCCGCGGGGCCAAGATCTGCCATGAACCGCTCCTGGTTGTCCGTCGTGTACAGGGTGGTGACGATCGCCCACTGCCGAAGGTTGGACACGCAACGGGCGCCGTGGGCCTTGCTCTTGGCCTTAGACAAAGCCGGCAGCAACATGCCGGCAAGGATCGCAATAATGGCGATGACCACCAGCAACTCGATCAAGGTGAAGGCCCTGCGACGAGCGAAGGCGAGGACGGGAGGAGGTGTCATGGCAGCGTCGGGAATTCGAGATTTCATTCAAGCCACGGCATGGGTGGCTGACAAGGGGCAAGTCCGCATCGGTTCACTCGCCGCACGCCGCACTATTGGATGGCCCTTAAAAAACCGTTCGGGGAGACGCGAACCGTCTAGATGCTGTCCTGTTCGATGCCTTCTGGACGCATGCGCCTCGTGGTCGCCGTCTGCCCTCTCTAGGGCCAAGCACCAACCGTACCCCTCGTCAGAAGGAACGTGGGGATTGTTGGCATGGGTTGAAGAAACCTCAGGGAATGGTCCGGGGCAATTCCAGAGTGTGTCTTAACGGGTGAGTGGATCGATGGGTCCACACTGCGGTCTTTCCCCTTCTGACGTGACCAACCCATCAGAGCGCTGAAAATCTTTTTCACGGAATTATTCGTTCAATCTGACACGGATCTTTGACTGACCCTAATTCCTGATCCCTTGTTCAACACTTGGAGAATCCGCCCCTTACCAGCCCGCTGCCTGACCGTCCTTCCGACTCTCGCTCGCGCCGTAGTAAACGCGGTTCTGCGCGTCCCAACGGATCGCCTGATATCCACCATAACCGCCGAGATCAATCCGCAAGTCATGCCCGCGCCGACGCAGTTCCGCCTGCGTCGACCAAGGCACGCCACTCTCAAGATTGACGTGCCCTCCCGTCGCCATTTTCGGCACGTTATAATCGGTCGAGCCCTCGTGCTGCCAACGCGCGGCATCGCCGGCCTCCTGCAGGTTTAGACCAAAGTCGATCAAGTTGACGACAATCTGCACGTGGCCCTGCGGCTGCATCGCGCCACCCATCACGCCGAAGCTGAGCCAGGGCACACCGTCCTTCATGATGAACGCAGGAATGATGGTGTGGAACGGCCGCTTGCCCGGCGCGTAGTCATTGGCGTGACCCGCCTCGAGTGTGAACATCTCCCCGCGATTTTGGAAACCGAAGCCCAAGCCAGGCACCACCACGCCGCTGCCCATGCCGCGATAGTTACTTTGGATGAGCGAGACCATGTTCCCATCGGCATCGGCCGTCGTCAGGTAGATCGTGTCCCCCTCTTGCAGCGCCGGATTGCCGACATCGAACGTCTTCGCCGCCTGGTCCATCTTGATGAGCGCACGGCGCTGCGCCGCGTAGGCTTTCGCGAGAAGTCCTTGCAGGGGTGCTTTAGAAAAGGCCGGGTCGGCGTAGAATTTCGCTCGGTCTTCGAAGGCGAGCTTCTTCGCCTCGATCATCACATGCAGCGCATCGGGCGAATTGTAGCCCATCTTCCGAAGATCGTAGCCTTCGAGAATGTTCAACATCTGCAGCGCAGCGATGCCCTGACCGTTCGGCGGCAACTCATAGACGTCGTAGCCGCGGTAGTTTACCGACACCGGTTCTACCCATGTGGATGTGTGGCGCTCGAAATCAATTTTGCGCAGATAGCCTCCATTCGCAGCGAAGAACGCGTCAATCTTGGCGGCGATAGCGCCTCTGTAATAGGCATCGCGGCCTTCGGCGGCGATGAGCGCAAGGGTATCGGCGAGTTCCGGATTTTTGAAGATTTCGCCCTTGGCCGGCGCTCGCCCGCCCGGGGCGAACGTCGTCATAATTCCGCCCGTTTCCTTGCCGAGCCCCGCGATGCTGTGGCCCCAGTAGTACGCGATCAATTCGCTAACCGGAAAACCTTCCCGCGCATAGCGGATCGCCGGCGCCAGCACCTGCGGAAGCGGCAAGCTACCAAACTTGCGGTGCAACTCGGCCCAACCGTCGACGGCGCCAGGCACGGAAATCGGCAACATACCGCGTGAAGGAATCAACCTCGTCTTGAGCTTCGCGAGATCGGCAAGCAGCAGTTCGCGACTCAGGCCGAGCGGCGAACGTCCCGACGCGTTCAGCCCGTGGAGTTTTTTCGTCTTCGCATCATAGACGATGGCGAAGAGATCGCCGCCCAGGCCACAACTGACAGGCTCCATGAGTCCAAGGGCGGCGTTGGCGGCGATGGCAGCGTCAACGGCCGAACCACCGGCCTTGAGCACGTCGAGTCCGACCTGGGTCGCAAGCGGCTGACTGGTGCATACCATACCATGCTGCGCGATGACTTCTGAACGCGAGGCAAAGGGGCGGCCGGTAATGCGGTCCACTTGAGCGGGGACTGTTAATGGGAGAACGACGGCGCACACCGCCGCAAGAAGCAACGCACTGCGCGGGTGAATCATAGCAGCACAGTGCTGCGGACGCGCCAGCAGGTCAACCGGAGGGGATTTATGGCCAGTCAAAATTTCGGATGAAATCGCATCCATAAGACGAACGGAACCCACCAAAGCCTTCTATCGCAAGCTCTGGCCCATCGGAGCGCGCAGCGCTGGGATCTAGGGGCAAGCGCTTAGTTATTCTGCCTTCCACAATCTTCTGGCGGCACTCACCCATTGGCGGCCCACGAATCATTCTCACGGAACCGTCAGTTCAGTTTGTTAAAATTCTTTGGCTGACCCTGTTTCCGATTCCCCGTTTGACGCAGCACGTGGGGATATTTTGAATTTACCATCTGTGGCGGATCTGGCTTTTTAATTTTAAGCTATGATTGATAAGATCTCGAAACTGCGGACTGCGACCGCTCTGGTAACAGCGTTGCTCTTCTGCAGGGTCGCGACGTTGCCGGTACAAGCTGTCGACCGCTACACGGTCGTGCATGGATGGCCGGAGTTGCCGCCCGGCGAGATCCTTGGGCAGGCCACTGGAGTGGACGTCGATTCAAAGGGCAACGTCTGGGTGTTTCATCGCGCAGGCCGCGTTTGGTCTGAACCGTTTGCGACCGAGCCGATCGGCCGCTCGACAGTCTGGAAGTTCGACGGGCGCACCGGCCGCCTGCTGACATCATGGGGGACCAACCTCTTCGTAATGCCGCACGGGCTCACGATTGATCGAGAGAACAACGTGTGGCTCACCGATGTTGGACTCCACCAAGTATTCAAGTTTGCGGCCGACGGACTCCAATTGCTGGTCCTCGGTGAAGCACGGGTACCCGGTAACGACGCACAGCATTTCAACCAGCCGACCGACACCGCTATTGCCAAGGATGGGTCGTTCTTCGTCAGCGACGGCTATGTTAATTCAAGGGTGCTGCACTTCGCGGCCGACGGAAAACTGATCAAGACATGGGGCACCAAAGGATCGGGCCCGGGGCAGTTTAATCTGCCGCATGGGATCGCGATCGACAATCGAGACCGCGTGTTGGTCGCCGATCGAAGCAATGCCCGAGTGCAAATATTCGATCAGTCCGGCAAATTCCTGGACCAATGGCAGAGCGCCCAACTCGGTCGGCCTTATGCAGCGGCGCCCGGGCAGAGTAATCGCGTGTTCATCGCAGACGGTGGAGACCAGCCCGCAGCCCCTCCGAACCGTGCCGGTGTTGCCGTCGTGAATACCAACGGGCAATTGATCATGCGCTTCGGTCGTTTCGGCAATTACGACGGGCAGTTCCAACTCGCGCACGACATTGCAGTCGCGAAGGACGGTACCGTGTATGTCGTCGATGCCTGGGGTCAGCGGGTGCAGAAGTTTGTGCCGCGTTAAAGCCCATGACAGCGGCCGTTCTTTTGTGATCGTTGAGAACCGTTTGGAGGTCCTCGCCTAGTATTTAGTTCGGTCCGGTTGTCTGCGGCGGTTGGCGCGGTGGCCTTGCGTAAAATGAAAGACCCCCGCAGTCGGGCATAGGGCACGACCGGGGGGGTTGGATGCCGACATCACTTACTGCTGCAGTCCGCGGAAGCTGGCTATGCGCGTGGACGGTCCACCGGCGGCCTGGAAAGCATTTTCAAGTGCTCCAATCACAGCCTCGAAAGCGGCTGGGCCGTGGTGGTATGCCACCGTGATCTCACCGTGAAAGTTCGCACTGTATCTGGCAATTGCTTGGTTGTATCGGATCCAGCGCTCCATGGCCTCCGATGGCGGAGTTGGGGCGGGACCTACCCGGTTCTGAATGTAGCTTGCCCACTCGGCGCGGACGGCGGCTTTAACGTCGTGCGGGTTCATGGTTAGCCGATCGGTGCGAAGGTTTTAACGAAGTCGGCTGGGCGCTGGATGCCACCTTCGGCGCGGCCTGGGCGAGCTTGCGGCCAGGATGATCCTGATAGAATCCCAGGGTGTCGCCGGGACAGTGGATGATGAGCATCCCTTTGGCCCGTGCGGCCTTCAGCACCTCGTTCATCCGTGTCGCCCTTCGCCAGCGCGCGGGCGCGGGTCTGGAAGGCCATGGATTCAGCAGCCATCGCCCCCATCCAAGCGGACAGGAGGACCACGGTGGTAGCGACAAGGGTGCGGGATCGAAAAGGGATCGTTCTCATGGGGTGGCGGAACCTGGGAGGATGAATGAATTGCCGCCCGGTTGGATTCCAGGGTGTCATTTCCGGACAATGAATCCGGCGTTGGCCCAGTTGGCGAAGTCTTCGCGGGAACCGTTGCCGGCATCCATGGCGACCAGACTGATGATCCTCGCGCCCTCGGGGATCGGCACATCGAATCGCCACGCTGGCGATACGACGCGCATCACCGGACTGGCGGCGGCTTCCTAGCCGTCGATGAACACCTTGAAGACCACGCTCGGGTGCATGGCGAGGTTCGAGCCGTTGCTCATGCTGACGAGGTTCTCATCTGCGCCCGCCAGGGCGACGAAGCGTTTCCACTCGGGCTTGATCTCATACATCAGAGCGCACGGGGCGTGGACCCCCCATGCCCATGTCGTAGGTCTTTCGATTAACCTTCAACGACTGGCCCAGGTTCGACCGGTCCTTCTGCGGCGGCTTGGTCTGGCCGGAGTATCGAACATCGCCGCCGTAGGTATGGCCAAAGCCAACGTTGCGGACCGGCTTCAGATCGCCGATGGCGACATCCGGTGCCGGTGGCATCGGGCTCATGCGAGCGAACGATCCTTCCGACTCCAGGCAAACCGCCCGTCCGTCGCGGAACGCCCCGACGCGCAAGTGAACGGCGTTGGTGAACACGAGCGGTCTGGCGTAAAGCGCGGAATCGGGCGAAGGCTTCGAACCGTCCAGCGTGTAGCGAATCTCAGCGCCGGGATTGAGCGGAGCGGTGAGGGTCACGGTGATGGGTTGCTCGAACAGATGCGGGCGCATCGGCGTGCCCCACGGCGCGATGCGCACCGGATCCAACACCCAGTTTGAATCCCACTTCCCGAGCCGGGTCAGCGCCTGTTGGAAATGGATCGTGGGCGCCAGATGCTTCTCGAAATGTTCCACCACCTGTTCGGTGTTGAGGTCCGGCGTGAAATTGCGGGACGGGTCGTATCCCGGATGGGCATCGGTCATGTCCCCCGCGAGCACGCAGTTCAGGCCCGCCGCCTTCATCGCCCGCAACCCCATCGGCTTGCCCAGCAGGCAAACCTGCGTGTGAAACCCGACATAGATGAGATGCGTCAACCCGTACTTCTGGCAGATGGCGTAAATCTCGGCCTGCGTATCGGACATCAGGTCGTCGGAGCCAATCACCAGCGCCGGGTGCATGCCGTCCCAACCATAATTGCCTCCGCACTGCTCGCGACCGCAGGCGCATCCGCCGGCGTCCGGCACCGGCGGGCACGTCACGTCCATCACCTTGGGCACCGTCACCTTCGGCAGCGCGAAGATAGCCTCGCGTTGCGGGTAGCCCGCGTAGTTCTCCACCACGTCACTCGGACACAACATGACCGTCATCCCCAGCGCACGGGCAGCTTCGAGCGCCTTGTTCATGCGCGGCAAGAACGCATCCACACGCATCGTTGCCGTCTTGCACTAGTGAAAGTTCCAGACATCCACCGCGATGACCGCGACGCGTTTCGGATCAACTTCCTCCTTTTGGAGGGTGATCGCGCCGGTGACCGGATCGCGACGTTGCAGGTCCAGGGTCAGGCCGTTCCCGGTAGCGGGAAGCAAGCCGCCGGCAAGCACCAGGCCGAAGATCAAACGGCGGAGTACGACTAGAGCAGTGTTTTTTATTTGATGGATCAGTGGAGGATGGGCCGACGTCCGCTAACGCGAGGCGGCGTCCGTTTTCCTCGATGGCTCGCGAAAGAAGAGCAGGAACACCACAAGCACCGCGCTGGCGCCCAGCGCAGGCATCCGCCAGATGCCGGCCCAATCGTGAGCCAGGCCGCCGATGGGTACCGCCAGCGTGTGCGCGGCCAATACCTTACCGGCAAGCAGCGAACCGACGAAGGCGCCGACACCCCACAGGATGAACGCGATGAAGCCCTGCGCCGCGCCGCGCATCCGCTCGTTGGCCTCCTCATCCACATAGAGTTGCCCGGCGACGAAGAGAAAGTCGTAGCACACGCCGTGGAGCAGGATCGCCGTGTAGATGAGCAAAACGGTCATGCCGCCACTGCCTGTGCTGCCCGCCAGCGCAAAGTAGCGCGCCGCCCAGGCGAGAATTCCAAGGAAGAGGGTGAGCTTGTAACCAAGTCGCTTCAAGAACACCGGCAGGAGAAAAAGGAAGATGACGTCCGAGACCTGCGCCAACGACATCTTCGCCGCCATGTTTTCCCACTTCAGTTCCGTGAGATAGATGCCCATCATCACGAAGTAGAAGTAAAGCGGGATGCAGATGAGAAACATGCACGCGATGAAGATCGCGAACGACGGCTTGCGCAGCAGCGCAAGAGCGTCGAGGCCCAGCACTTCGCTCCACTTCAGGTTTGCGCCTGTCTTCTTGGGAGGTGTGTGCGGCAGCGTGAGGCAAAATAGGCTGAACAGGATCGAGATGCCGCCCGCCAGGTAGAACTGGAAGGCCGACTGCTCACCCTTGAGCATCGAGAGCGTCACACCGCCCGCGATCCAACCCACGGCCGCGAGCGTCTTCACCCGCGGAAAATCCGTCCTTGCATCCGCGAGGTGATGAAGCGAGAGCGAGTTCCCCAGCGCCAGCGTCGGGACATACAGGGCGCAGTAGAGGATCAACACCGGAAAGAAACTTCCGAATTCGCGCAAGCTCGGCAGCAAGCACAATACCCCGCCTCCAGCGATCCCGAGCACCGCGAGCAGCTTCTCCGAGGCAAAGAAGCGATCGGCGATCAACCCCACAAAGAAGGGCGAGATCATTGCTCCCCAGGCGAACGCGCCATAGGCGAGGCCAATCTGTGCCCCCTCGAACTTCAACGTATTCGCAAGGTAAGAACCCATGCTCACATACCAGGAACCCCAGATGAAGTACTGGAGGAACATGAACGTGGAGAGTTTGATCCTGAGAGCGGTTTGCATGGGGGGTGAAACGCGATTATATGAATTTTTGCGAGGATCGCCTCGAGCGGAAAGGAAATTGTCCAAGGCGTCGGGAATCGCGATCCCACCGCAGCAGCCAGGCTGGATCATTTGGCGGAGAGCACTTCATCCGGCAGCATCCGCTCGCGCCAGACTGCGAAGTGATGCGGAATCGTACTGTTGGCAGTGAGATCCCAGAGCGAGGTCTTCATCTCCCGCAGGGCGAGCACGGAGAGTATTTCGCCCGAGATCCAGCCTGTCTCCATGGTGTAGAGGCTCCAGCCCACATCGGCATCGCTGCCCCAGTATTCCCAGCGGCGATAGTCGAACCCGCGGAACCATCCGCCGTCGAACTCGGGTTGAGCCTCGCTCTTCACCTGCACCCGGCAGAGGAAGCGCACGATCTTGTCTGCAGCCTCGCGATAGCGGGCTTCGCCGGTGGCAGCGGCGGCTTCGTGCAGTCCGACGAGGGCGAAGTTCACGGTGTAGAGCAGGTCGGTGTTCGGGTCGCCGTTGGCTTGGACGAGCGTGGTCTCCCCCGTGCCATAGGCCTCGTTGCTGGCGGGGCCGTGTTTGATCTTCGTAAGGATGGCGCCGCAGGGATCCAGGTCGCTCGTGAGATCGGTCGCCACACGCCGCAGCCATTCCCGGTGTTCCGGCGAATCGTCCAGTCGCACCAGCCAAGCGAGCGCCAGCAGCATGCGGGCCCGCTCCTGGCTGAACTGGTCGTTCGTCGCTGACCAGCCTTGCGGATAGGTCTCCATCATTCTCCGGATGCCCGAAGTGGCGCGCTCCCGGAAGAGCGAAGACCCGGTGGCCTTTGCCCCCCAGAGAAGACACGCCTGCACGTAGGCTTGGAAGTGAGGCGACAGATCTTCGGACGATCCCTTGAAATGGCGTTCCCACCCGCTGCTGGCCAGTGAGGACAGCTCCGTGTGCGGAAACGTGAAGCCCTTCCGCCCGGTCAGCCGCAGCATCGCAAGAAGCTGCTGGGTCAATCGTTCGTCGAAGCGATCGGTCCGCAATGCCGCAGCAGTCCGCAGCAGTCCAAGCCAGGCCCGCGCATTGTCATCGGCCCACAGCTGGTGATACCCGTGCGCGCCGCCGAAGTAGCGCGGCACATCGTTCCACCCTGCCAAGCCGAAGGCCGCATGTTTCGGATCGGCGAAGGCACCGTTGTAGAGCACCGACTTGCTCGTCAGCCATTCGGCAAGGTTCGATCCGATGCGGGTGAATTCCGGCTGCTGCAGGACGGAACCCGCCAGGGCCAGCGCTCCGGCTGATTCAGCGCTATTGTCCGCCCGCCGCCACCACACGACCGACTGTGATCCGTCGTAGTAGATCTTCGAGCGAAATCCTTCCAGCAAACCCAGACTACCATCGCCCGTCGCGGCGTCCCGAACCCCAGGTCCCGCGCGATGTCCATCAGGCCAGTCCGCAGTGGGCGGTCCTTGATTGGAAGGCCGATCGTAACGTGCTTGCCACGAGGGATGGACCAGTAGACCGGACTTCCGAAACCAATCGGCCCCGCGCTGCAGCGCCCTTCGTTCGACATCCGCCGGCAACTCGGCATCCCGGGCGAATGAAGGATGTACGGTGGGCTTCCAACGTAGAATGGGAACTTCGGAGCCCGGCTGCACCCATTTCAGGATCATCCGCCACACCGGTTCCCAGGCATCCAACGGTGCATAGCGAGCCGTCACGAACTGGCTGAGTTTGGTGGTCCCCACCAACACTCCGCTGCCGGGAGGCTCGAAAAGGATCGGGTAAACGTTGGTTTTCGGGAGCCCGTACAACGCGTCGTCATAGCCGGCGACCCGGGCGATCACGAGATGCGGTTGGCTGGCCTCGACCGGCAGGTGGTGGGCATCGTGGATCATCAGGATCCGCATTCTCTTCAGCCCACCACCAAAGGCATCGCTAGCCACCACGGTTCGTTCCAGGATGTTGCCCCAGTGGCCCGACTTCAGGGTCTTCGGTTCGCCAAGTTTGAGCCCAGGGACAAACGACGGGTATTCCACGTAGAGGCGCAGCTTCTTGTCGCGGGCCAGGTCAAACAACTCCGGAGCCAGACGGGTGGTTTGCTGCGGATACTGATCCGCCAGCACCAGCACGCCGGCCCCCGGCGGCGACTGCGTCACGGCGGTCGCAGCATCGTCGAAGCGTTCAACCTCTGCCCCGGCATCCTGCAGCACACGCACGACGTCGTTGTCGGCCCGGGCGACGATGCGCCAGGACAGGTCAGCCCCGACGGCCGGCAGCGCGCCCAAGCCGGAGAGGCAAAGGAGGACCGAGCAGGACGCGCCGCGCAAGATGGCCAGCGGGGAACCGACCACCGACATCGCTGTGAATTGAACCAAGGATTTCCGGACGGTATTGCGCATGATTGTTCGTTGGCTCGTTCCAGCATTTATGGGCGGACGGTGAAGTCCAGGGCGAGACTTGCACTTCTCTCAATCCGGTCGCAGCTCGAGATTCCAAAAGGAGTTGGAGGCACGCCTCGTTAGGAAATGATCCCGCGGATCGGTTCGCCGTAGTCGATCTCGAGACGCGTGCGTCCGGGAACGTTGAGCTTCTCCGGCTCCAGACCAAGCTGGTGGAGGATGGTAGCATGGAGATCAGTTATGTAATGGCGGTCCTCCACGGCGTGGAATCCAAGTTCGTCCGTGGCCCCGTGCGCAATGCCACCGCGGATGCCGCCGCCAGCGAGCCAGACCGAGAACCCGTAGGGATGATGATCCCGACCGTCGCTACCTTGGGCGCCTGGAGTCCGGCCGAACTCTGTCCCCCACACGACCAGCGTTTCATCGAGCAGGCCTCGCTGCTTTAAATCCTTGAGCAGGCCGGCGATCGGGAGATCCACCTGGCCGCAGAGTGTGGCGTGATTGCTGCGCAGGCCGCCGTGGGCGTCCCACTCCCCTGCCCCGCCATTGCCACCGTGGAAAATCTGGACGAATCGAACACCCCGTTCCACCAGGCGTCGTGCGGCGAGGCATTGCTGGCCAAACGATTTGGTGGTGGATTGGTCGAGGCCGTAAAGGCGGCGGGTGCCTTCCGATTCCTCGTTGAACGCCACGACTTCCGGCACCGCCATCTGCATGCGGAACGCCAGTTCATAGGACTTGATCCGCGCGGCGAGGGCGGCGTCCTCCGGATACTCGATCGCCGCGATCCGATTGAGGCGATCTATCAGGGCGAACTGAGCCTGCTGTTCCTCGGCGAAAACTTCCGCTCCAGGCCCGGCGTACGGCAACGGCCGTTTCGGATCAATCGCGAGCTGGACGCCCTGATGTTCAGGTCCGAGGTAGTTCGCGCCATGCGCTCCAACCCCTCCGCAGCAGTCCGCGACCGGGCGGCCCATGACGACGAACTGGGGAAGATTCTCGTTCAGCGAGCCGAGGCCGTAGTTAACCCAGGAACCAATGGTGGGGAACTGGCCCTCCAGAACATGACGGCCGGTATGGAACTGCAGTTGGGCTCCGTGATTGTTGTCCGTGGTCCACATCGACCGCACCACGGCGATGTCATCGATGCAGTCGCCCACGTGCGGCCACCAATCGCTGACTTCCAAGCCGCTGCGCCCGCGCTTTCGATAGCCGACCTGCATGGGGAAGATCTTCGGATGCACCTTGTGCAACCCCGTCACCAACTCGCGCAGGTTCTTCTTGAGATACGGGGAGTCCAACGTCCCTTTGTACGGCGTTTCATCGATGGTCTTTCCCTCGTAACGATTCAGCTCCGGCTTGGGATCGAAACTCTCCATCTGGCTCGTGCCCCCTTGCATGAACAGCCATATGACACTCTTGGCGCGCGGCGCGAAGTGGGGGCGCCTGAGGAACATCGCGTTCGGTGTCACGCTCGCGGACGCTTGGACGTTCCCTTCCCGGGCCAGCATTGTGCCGAGAACCATGCCGGTCATCCCCATGCCGCAATCCGCCAGGAAGGAACGGCGGGTCCCGGGCATCGTCCACCGCGTGTGGTTCGTGGGGCGCTTGTTCATCGGATGGTGATGAAATCGTTGTGATTGAAGAGGACCAAGATCAAGTTCTCCTTCGCCCGCGCCCGTGACTCTCGGGACGGCGGCTGATCGGAAACATCGCCGACGGTCGCCGCGGTAAGTCGGGTTGGCTCGGCGAGCAGCGCGGCTTGCGCTTGGAGGAATACGCGGCAGGCGGCGGTTTCCTCCGGCTTGGGTGGCCGGCTCAGGATGCCCATGAACGCCGTGTTGATGAAACGGGTGTCTTCGGACTCGCCGCCAATGGCGGCGCTGATTGCTTGCGCGAGCCGCCGGGATTGGGTCTTGACCAGAACGCTGTTGGCCATGGCCAGGGCCTGTTGAGGGACGATGCTTTCATTGCGACGATAGCACTCGGTGACGCCAGGTCCATCAAACGTCCGCGTAAATTCCATGAGCTTTTCCTTCGCGTGCCGAAAATAAATACTGCGCCGCTCCGACGTCTCACCCGACCCCTCTTCCAACTCCGGACCACCCATGGTCCAGTCCAGTGCGCCGCCGACATGGAGCACGCTGTCTCGCACCAACTCGGCCTCGACCCGTCGCACGTTCATCCGCCACAATTGGACGTTGTCGGGATCCTTCGCCTGATTCCGGGTCATCATCGCGCCCCCGGACGATCCCATACGATACGCGGCGGAGGTGACGATGAGCCGGTGCATCGCTTTCATGCTCCATCCCTGCCGCACGAATTCCGCGGCCAGCCAGTCCAACAGCTCCGGGTGGGTGGGCGGCTTTCCGGCCTTTCCAAAATCAAACACCGTCGGAACCAGCGGGCTGCCCAGATGACGCATCCACAGATGGTTCATCGCGACACGGGCAGTCAAAGGATTGTCCGGGCTGGCGATCCATCGCGCAAGCGCGAGACGACGACCGGAGGAGGTCTTCGGATAGACCGGCCCCAGCGCGGCATACGACGAGGACGGTTCGAGCAAGGCGCGTTGGGCTGATGTGAGAGCCTCGTGCGCGGCGGCCGCTTTCTTCTCCGCCTCGGCCAAGGCCTTCTGAGCCTTGGCATCGACCTGCGGATCGGGCTTGGGATCGACCTTCGGATTCGCCTGTAGTTCAGCCTGTTTCTGGCGGCCTCGCGATGCTTGAAGCAAAGCCGCAGCGTCGGCCAGCGCCAACTCCGCCGCGGCGACGTCAGCTTGCCGTTCCGCTCCGGAAGCTGCGCGGGCCGCGGACTCAGGGTCGCCCGAAACCACGGCATGCTTCACGCGCTCAGCAACGATGCGTTGCCGGAGCGAAACCTGTTGGGCCCGGGCGAGGACGGCTTGCCGGCTGGCGATTCCTGCCGTGACCCGCAGTGATTCCACGTCGTTGGTGGACGCCAGGGCCGCAGTCCAGGCGACGTCCGCCTTCTGCTCCGCTGCCAGGACGGAGGCGTCGTTCCGTGTCAATGCGTCCTTCACGACCGCTTCACTCAACGCCGGATAGTAACTCTCCAATGGCAAGGCCACAGGCGCGATCTCGGGACGTGTGTTCACCAGAAAATCAGGGAGGTGCGGCCGAACAGCCTGATTGGTCTCGGGTAGGGCTTCGTCGCCGCGGGTGAAAACAAAGGTTGGTTCTGCCAACCGCCCATCGAAGGCCTGCACCACGCTGTTGGTTCTGGCATCGCCCGCGTAAGTCAGCAGATTGGTCCGAACCTCGTAAGGCTCGAAAAACGCCCGCATGCGGTAGAAATCCACCTGCGACAGCGGATCGGATTTATGATCATGACACTTCGCACAGTTAAACGTCAGCCCGAGGAACGCCTTGCCCGTGTGCTCCACGGTATCTTCCAGCCAGACGTTGCGGTTGTAACGAAACCAGTTTCGAACGAGGAAACCGGTGGCCCGAAGCGCGCCGGAGTCGACCGGAGCAAGCTCGTCCGCCGCGAGCATCTCGACCACCATGCGGTCGTAGGGCTTGTCCGCATTCACCGATTCGATGATCCAATCGCGCCAGCGCCAAATGTGCGGCTGGCTCTCGCGGACTTCGGCACCGTGCCCGGCCCAATCGCTGTAACGCCAGATGTCCATCCAATGCCGGCCCCAACGTTCCCCGTGCCGGGGGCTGTGGAGCAGACGCTCCACAATTTCCCCATAGCGCGCGTCGGTCGGCTGCGCCGTGAATTCCTCCAACTCCGCGGTCGTAGGCGGCACACCGACGAGGTCCAGGTAGAGCCGACGCAGCAGGATGCTCGGAGGCGCAGGATCGACGGGAACCAGGCCGCGTTGCTCGTGTCCGACGGCCAGAAAAGCATCGATCGGATTACGGACCCATCCGGAGTTCACCGTTGGCACCGTGGGTTGTGTGACCGGTCGGAACGCCCAGTGGGACAGAGCGTCCACCCGATTGGATCCGGGCACGGATGCGCCGGCCGACATCGCGGCCAGAAGGACGCCGCCGAGGACGCGGGAGAAGACGGAAAGCAGCCTTCTCCTTCGGCTGGAGTGAAAGCATCGGTTGTAGACACTTGCCGTGGTTGATCGCATGGAATCCTCCTTTCGTGGACGCTCGTCAAAAAAGTCCGGCCGCTAGGCTTGGGTCACGGTGCCCAATCTCATCATCCGCCCCAGCACATTGCGCGTGACTTGCTGGGCGCGGGCATCCGGGCCGCGGGGTTTGCTGGAGGCGGACGGACGCACGTAGCCGGGCGGCGCGCTCAAGCCGTCGGCCCACCAACAGGTGGCCGCGTTGAAGACGACGTTCCCACGCGGACCCGGATAGACCGTGGCGGTGAACTGTCCGCCATTGGGTTTGCCATCGAACTTCGTGGGCGCCGTGGCCACGATCTCCAGTCCGGGAAACTTTGCCGGATCCCCGTGCCATTCCCACCCGACGAGGCCGGGAATCCCTTCGCCCAGCTTCATCCCGGTCCCGGCAAAAACCCAGTGGTCGGGCTTCGCGCAAACCCAGTCCGCACCTCCAATCACCGGTCCGGTGCTGTGAGCGCCGATGAGTTCGTTGGCGTAGGGACGTTCGTGCGCGAGCGTCTTCATGGCTTCAAACTCAAAGGTGCCACCCGGCGGTCCAAACACTCCGACGCGCTCGATAATCCGATGGGCGTTTCCGCGCCGATCGGGCGACAGTTGGATGCGCCCGCAGACGGCGTTGCCCGAGAAGAAGCCGACGCTCAACCCGTGACCGATGGCGGTCTGCAAATGGTGGAACATCTCGATGGAGTAATACTCATCGTGGCCCACGGAGAGAAACCCCTTCGCACGCCGAAGCCCGCCGGGGTCGGTATGGGTGTCGCGGTTCGAGATGTAGGTGACGTCGTAGCCCTCCGCTTCGAGCCAGTACGCAAACGGGAACTCCCAAAGAAACCATTCGCCCGAACCCGTGCTCAAGGGCGCGTCGAGGATTTGGCAATACTTGCCGTACGGACGATTGAAGCTGATCTGCACGTCACCGCCCCACCACCATTCGTGCTTGCCGTTGTCATAAAGGGAGAACTGGCTGGGCCACCGGTTGTAGGCCTGCCAGGTGTGGTCCGAGCATTGGAAGATCAAGTCGGCGCGGCGATCATCGCGCACGATGAAGATGACGTAGCTCTGCAGGCCTTCGCGGTCCGCCGTCAGCTTGCCAAGGTACACCCCGCTGGGCCAGTCGGACGGAATCTTCAACGTGACGCACGGCTCCCACTGGCAATCGCGCAGGCGCTTGGGGCCGGTGGGAGGGTCCGCCTGCACCGCACCCGGGAACGGCCCGAGCGTCGTCAGGTGACGTCCTCCGGTGCCGCCATAGAAGCCCATGCGATACACGTCGATGGTGAACGAGGACGCTGGATTGGTGCTGACGAAGAACTGAATGCTCTCGCCCGCCCGCGCGCTGGTGTGCGAACAGTAACCTTCAATCCATGGACAACGATACTTGGTGGCGGGATCGATTCGAGTGTTCTTCAGTATCCAGTCCCGTGTTCCCGGTTTCTGGTTCTCACGGAGGATGAGGTCAGACTGGGTGCGGTCTTTCAATGACGCACAACCGGAGAGCGCGGCGACGGCACCCAGGCCAAGCGTACCTTTGATCCATTCGCGGCGGGGCGATCCGCTGAGGTCGGCGGCTTCCGATGAGTGATGCTTTGCGTGTTCTCTCTTCATGGTAGTCAGCTCCAAATGGTCCACCGCCTGCTACCGCCCTCCCGGTTCTGTCAACTCCGGCCAGATGCTCTTCATCTGCCAAGCCGTGAGGGAAACCAGGCGAGCTTCGCTGCCGCGGGCGAAGACGGACACTCCCGTGCTGTCCGGACGGGTCGGGTAGGCCCGCAACGTCAGGCATTGGCGACCATTGGCGAAGACTTCGACGACGCTTCGGTCGATGAAGACGCGCAAATGCAGGGGTTCGCCATCTTTGAGATACAAGGGGCCGATTTCCGGAACTCGCGAGGCAACGTCGGCACTGAGTGAGGCTTGGGAAACGTCGATCATCAGATGACGTTTGTTGGACTTCCATGGCCAGGCGTGGCCGTGCATGGAAAGGCTGATGGTCGTTTGCTCCTCGCCGTTCGGGCTCTGAAAGACACGCAACCCGACTTCCCGGGCCGACTTCGGATCAATCACCGCCTCCAGTTCCATGGCCCGCCCCTGCACCCCGGCGAGCAATTGCTGGCCGTTGGCGGGGATGGTGACCCCCTTGAGCTTCACCGGATTGAAGCGCAGCTTTTTCAACTCCTCGACAGGTTCGATCGTGAGGGGGTTGATGGGCCGGATGTTCCAGCCTTCATCTGCTGTGACCAACTTGTTCGCCGCGAGTTGGCGCGGCAGGGAAACCATCCCACCCTTGTGGCCCAGCATGTTGTCCTCGATCGTGCATTCCATGATGTTCCACAGACCGATACAACGGCCATCTGTATCGACGAACCCGGTGGGGGCGTGGAGGCCGCCGCGCATGACCGGCCCGTAGTTCATCCGTCCATGGTGCTGGATCGTGAAACGTCCCCCTTCCAGATCGGATTTGCCGATGTAGTATTCCGGGCCGCGGTTGTGGCTAAAGAACAAGATGAGGTGTTTGCCGTTGCCGAGCGACAAAACATTATTGCAGGAACCGTCCGTGCCGGGATCCGTGAAGTAGCCGTCACTCAGATAATTTCCCATCGAGTCCCATTTCGTCAGGTCCTTGGAGCGAAGGATCTCCAGTGTGGTATTGGGTCCACCCGCCGCCTTGGTGATGTAGTAATGGTCCTTGTCGCGCCAGATAAAGTTGTCCGCTCCAGGAAACCTGACCGGGTGCTCGGTCCACTTCTGCAGGAAGAGGTCGCTGGACGTGAACAGTTTTCCCTCCCCGATGGTCACGATGACCCGGTCGTTGTCGGCCCAGGCCTGCCCGGTGCCGCCGCGGATCGAAGCGGGTAACATAGGTAAGTCCCGCCAATGCACCAAATCGTCACTGACGGCGTGTCCCCGGCTCCACTGCAGCCCGGGTGGGCTGTAGAGGTAAAAGAGATGGTATTTACCCTGCCATCGGCATAGCCCGGCGGGATCGTGCAGGCCAAAGCCCGGTGGCGAGAAATGATAGACCGGCCGATAGGTATCGGCCGCGGCAGATTTCCTCTTCTCAAGAAAGTACGCCGCGTGCGCACCGGCATCCATGTTGTCGAAATCGGGCGGCTCCTTGCTCGCTGCCGGGGTGGCGGTCGCACCGGTTACAGCCGGCTGAGCAGGCGTCTCGGCGGCGTGGATGGCGCCCAGGGCCGCGAGAAGGAGGAGGATCAGAGCCGGGAACGGGGATTTCATATCAAAGAACGGGTGCTTGCGTGGAGTGTTCACCGGTGACCCGAAGGGTTCGCGGGCGCAAAAGCGGTGGTCCCCGTGTAGATCGATTGCAGCCTCCAGCTTCTGATGTCTTTCGCGCGGACGGAACCGCCTTCGCTGAAAAGGCTGACCCCGAGGTCCTGTGCGGCGTAACGATGGGGAGACAATGCGGCCAGACGGTCGTTGGCGAAGACCTCAATGATGCTTTTGTCGAGAAAGACCCGCAGCTCAAGGTTCTCGGCCGGCCTCAATTCGAACGGAATCTTCGTTTCACCCAGGGTCAGTGTCCTCGCCGCCGGCTCGAACGTGATGGGAAAGCCATTCCTGCCCTCCGGGTCACAGTAGACCTGGACGCCAAACCTTCGGGCCGAGCCAGAATGGAAAACGATCCTCAGCTCGAGTGTGTCCCCGTTGATTCGCTTGAGTCGGTGAAAACCGTTTGCGGGGATGGTGATGTTTCTCTCGGAACGTGCACGGTAGCGGAGCCTTTCCAGTTCCCGGAGCGGTTTGATGCGAAGCACTCCATCTGCCGGCAGGCTCAGCTCACGCGGCAGGCATTGGATGCTGCTTTGGATGGGCACGTCCTTGAGACGCTGCTTCATCCGTGACCAAGCCCACATCACGCGCCGGCCGTCGGGAGTCAACAGGCTTTCGGGAGCGAACACGTCGGCGTCTTCATGGCCCTGGTTGAACGCGCACATCCAGTTCATCCGACCATGCGCTTCAGGGAGAAACCTCTCGTCCTGAAAGCGGCCCAGATAATAGCGGCTTCCAATCCAGTGACTCAGGCAGAGCAGCATCCACTTGTCCCCCAGGCGGAACATGTTCGGGCAGGAGATGTCTTCATCGCGCGGCACATCCAGGGCGGGCATCCGGCCGTGAAGCAGGTGGCCGAGATACTCCCAGTTCCGCAAATCCGCGGACCTCATCAGGTGCGGATCCTTTCCGCCGGAGACCGCGTAGTAGGTCTCTCCGTCGAGCCAGCAGTCGGGATCCCAGTGTCGCATCTCCGGAAGTGCTCCCGACCCGATTCTGGGGTTCACCGGCACCGGCTTCGACCAGCGTTCCAGCAGATCGTCCTCGGCAAACGCGATCTGATTACGGCCGGAGCCCTCGCCGTGATAGATGATCGCCGGCCGGCCAGCCTTGGTCAGAAAGCCGGTGCCGCTGAACAGACCGTGCCCCATGGTGGCGGGGGTAAGCGTGGTAGGATGCCATTTCCAATGGACCATGTCCGTGCTGGATACATGCGCCCATGAGGTTCCTGCTTTGGCTTCGTAGAGGTAAAAAAGATGGTAGAGCCCCTTCCAGTAAAACGCGGCGTTCGGGTCGCCCGGCGCCGTCGTCCCTGGATGGGCCAGATGATAGGTCAACCACGTCGATGGCGGTTCCGCCGGGAAAGCGGGCACCTCCGGTTGTGACTGAGCCGGAGATGACGCCGCGACCTGCGTCGTGAAGACCGCCATGGCAACGAGGAAGAGCCGTGACGCCCCCGGACAGGCGAGCCACGTGCGACTCAATTCTCGCTTCACTTCGGCACTCATTTGAATTGCCACTGCGATGACGATGGGTACTCCCAAATCTCAGGGGAGAGCGCCGATCCGCCGTGCCCGGATCGAGGCACCGCCCTTGCGGGTAAACTTCTCGACGGCCCCCACATTCCCCTCGACAACCCAGTAGTTGATATCCGCGATGCCCAAGTTCTTTGCATCGCTAATATCACTGACGAGCGTCTGCCACGCGTTCTGGGCATTCGTTTGTCCCGGCCCCGGTTGTTCCGTGTTCAACTGCTCAATCGTAAACCCGTGTCTGCCCGAGATCGTGATGTGCTGGGTGTTGCGGTAGGTGCCCACCCGGCCAAAGCGGGAGGCATGGTGAGCAAATGCAAAGTCTAGGCCGTTGAAGTTGGAGGCCACCACGATGTTGTCTGCATCGGTATGCTCGTTGACCTGGATGCCGGTATGATACCCGGTCACGACAAGGGTGCGCAGGATGGTCAATGCCCCGTTATTGCACGCGGGGGTGGTCAGGCCGGTGGTGCCGTGGGTTGGTTTGGAGGCCTGCACGTTGTATACGCCGGTGTTGATGAACACGTTCTCCAATCTGCATTGAACGGCGTGCTGCAAGTCGATACCGCCGATGCCCGGATCATCGTAAGTCCGGACATCCAGATTCTTGATGACCACATGGACCGCCGAGAACTCCCCGTAAATCGAATTGGTCGCACGGTTGGCCGAGATGACGGCGGGGCCTGACTTGGACAGGCTCTTGACAATCGTTCCGTTGTTCAGCAACGAGAATGATCCGATCGTCCCAAACACGGGTGTAGGCTCGCTCGCGCCGACGATCTCCACCGTGATCCAACTCAGGATGGGGTTCGAAACCGGAGGAATGGTGATCCGGCCTCGATAGACGCCGTCCGGCAGATACATTTTCCCTCCCCCGGCCTCGATGACTGCCTTCAAGCAAGCCGAGAACGCCTCCGTGTTCTCCGTCTTGTCGTCGCCCACCGCCCCGTAATCCAGGACATTGAATACCCGGGGTTTCACGGTGCCCACCCCTGAACTGGCCTTCTCGCCTCCTTCAGTGGCGAAAGCTCCACCCGCCAAGAGCAAGGCGCCTATTGTCAACAATGTCAGCATCGTACCCCAGATAGACGCTTCGCCCCTCTTGCCCATCGATATGTTCTTCATGCGTTTGAGTGCCTGTTTCATTCCATTCTCTATTCAACCGTTCAATTCACCTCAATCGTACCGCTAGCCACCTCAAACGCTCCAAGTGTCTGCGCAACCTATCGGACCACGTTCGTGGACTGCGAGGTAAAGGTAAAGCCTCCCCTCGCCGGTCACGATCTTGGCGGGACGAGGAATGACACGGACGCCCACGCTGCGGCTCTCGAGGACCGCTACCTAGGCGGCTGTAAAGGTTGAGAAAGCACCTGCGGATTGAATCTCGTTGAGTGTCTCGTCGACAGACTGGCCACCCCTCCAATAATGATACCGGGCCGGTGAGTTGGTAGGGATAACTAAGCCGCCGCTGGAATCGATAAATGGCCTGGGTCCCTCCAAGGCGGGCGATAGGGCGCAAGCGGCGGTGCTCTGGGAGGCCTGCTCCAACCCACCGACCCCAACCCTACCCCAATACCCCAAGCCCCTATATATAGGGGGCTGGGGTTGTTGGGGTAGTGGGGTTGGCGAACCCCAGATTGGGGTACTTTTGGGGTTGCTTGGGGTTTGGGGTGAATCTGGAGAAACCCCTTATTTTTCGATGTTTCCAACCCCAACTCCGGCCTGGGGGCGATTTGGGGTGGTGGGCACCCCAAAGGAACCCCAAATCGGGTTGATCAGACAAAGGTCGCTTTTGGGGTTCCTTGGGCACCCTCCGGGCACCTCACATAGGAGCCGTCAAAGCGCTTCTTGATGACCTCCAGTTTTACCATCTCGTTTATTCTGTTATCGGCGGTGCTCTGGCTGCACTCACGGTTCTCCATGATCGCTTTCCTAAGATCGGCCCACCTCATAGCCGTCACCGTCCCGTAGACCTCGTCGGCAAGAACCCCAAGCCTCTCTCGCTTGAGGTTGTTGCCTGTGGCTGCCCTGCCCCTCAGGAGCCTGTGCATACCGGACATCGAGTCCCACGCGAACTGCGGAGCCTTGTCGCCGCTGACCTCCTGACGGCGTGCCGGCGAGCAGGAGAGGGTGATGACCTCACCCTGCTTGTTGAGAACCAAGACCGACTCCGACTTCCGCTCGATCTGGCTCCCGAGGTGCCCGCGTGCCTTTACGCTGCCGGGGTTGTGGTGGATCGCTCCGACAACCACGCACCCGGTCTCGGAGGCCAGATGGTGGAGCGCGGTCACCAGGCCGAAGGGTTCCTTCGGGTCGTTCACGTCGAGGATCAGGTCGGCGACACCGTCGATGAAGACGGAGTGCAGCCCCCCGGATGCCACGGCCGCTCGTGCCATCGCCCCAATGACCTCCAACCGCTCCTCCGGGCTCAGCGAGACCAGCGAGTAGCTCTGGTACCATGCCGGCAGCACCTCCAGGCCCGCCCGGCCGATCGTCCGCATGCCCATGCGCCAGTGGTCGCCCCGAGACTGCTCCGTGTCGAAGTGCAGGACCGTCTTGCCGTCAGGGTTGGATCCGCTGAAGGCCAGGTAGTCCCGCTCGGGATCCTCGCCCATGAGGGAGGCGATCATGGCGGCGATGACAGAGCTCTTACCGGACTTCACCGCGGCGGCGATGGTGACGAGATTCCCGGCATGAGCGATCTCCACCCCGGCCAGGCTGAAGACGCACGGGTCGTCGGGCGGCTTGTTACTGGGATCGAAACGCGTGTGCGCTATACGTTCGACCAGCCTGTGCTGTGGCTCTACGACGACCACCTGGCTCGGTTGCGGATTCTCGGGATCCTGGCAGTCGACCTGGACCGTTGCGGATTGCGCGACCGTCGCGGTCGTCGTAGAGTTCTGAACAGTAACGATCGGTGACAAAGCCGGTGAGGTTTCCATAAGTCTCCCCGGCTCCTTTTTTTCTATGGGCGGCGGGCTTTCGGAGGCAGTTGTGGCATTCATAAGGGGGGAGAGATGGTTCATGGCGTCAACCCGAACAGCACCCGGGCTTTCTCGAAGGTGTGGGCGCTGACCAGCAGCGTGTCGTTGAGATCGCTGCACGGCTTGCCGTCGGCCCGGCGGAGGCTGCCGAAGGAGATGGAATCCATAGCGGCCGCGATGCCATGAAGCTGCTTGCTCCACAGGGCCAGGCTCGCCCTGCCGGCATCGTCGGCGTGGACCACGAACCGCACCCTGCGGCCCCGGAAGGCCTCCAGGGCCTCGCCAGCGATCGAGGAGGAGGCCCCGAGCATTGCGACTGCCGCAGCGTCGCACTGACGCCTTCCGGCGTAGATGTATGCGTGCGCCGCCAGGAGGTCCGGGCCGCCCTCGCAGAACAGAATGGAACGGTGCTCCGGCCTGATCGCGGCGGCCCCGATCGGCCAGCCGCCAATGGTCCCCGGGAGGGACAGGCCCTTCGGATCACCGGCGGCGTCGAACCGTCGGCCATCGATCCTGCGGGCCTGGGCAGCAATCCGTCGCTCGTCGGTGACGAACCAGCACGGGAAATCGCGGTGGTACCCGCAGCGGAGGATCCCTCGCTCGACGGCCAGCTCCAGCCCCCCGATCGGGATCTTCCGCACGTTATTGATTCGCTCGAGCACCGCGAGCTCCGGCACCAGCAACTGGGGCCACAGCTGCCGCTTGGTGACCTTCTCCGGGTCGTCGGCCGGCGGCGGCGGCAGCGGAGGGGGCGTCAGGAAGCTGATGCGGGGCCGGCGGGGCCTCTGCCTAGGCTCGAAGGGTCGGTCGGGTCCCAGGTCCCTGACCTTCAGGCCTGCGGCGGCAAGGATGTCGTCTAGGTTGCAGCCGGAGAAGCAATTCACGCCGACCCAGGAGTTGCTGCCCGGGAAGACGCTGAGCGATGGGTTGCGGTCGCCATGCTTATGGCCGTTGGTATTCGGGCAGCGCAGAGCGCTCTTCTGACCGGCACGGGCCGCGGCGATGGCCTCGGATAGGGTCTTCATTGAGCCACGCCCTTCTGCTCATGCTTCTCGATGAACACGAGAATCGATTGGAGGTGAAACAACCGGCAGCCTCGCTCCTTGCCAGGTTCCCGGATTGAGACGGTCCGGATCAGCCCTTGAGCTGCTAGTTGGTATAGGAACGATCGGGTGAGTCCGGTGTAGGTCTCAGCACCGTTCTTTGGGGCACGGATCCAAACCGGGATGGGCCCGATCCGATCGTTGAGCAGAGCCTCGACTCTGGCGGTGGCGGTGTTGCGCTGCGCGGTGCCCTGGAGCGCTTCAGGGGAATCAGGCGTGTCTAACATCGACGCTAGATCAACACGGCGCTGTTGGACCCGACATTGCCGGCCAATCCAAGAATTGCAGTCAGCCGTGGGTCAGGCCCAGCTTGCGGCGGATTCGGCACCTCTGGATGGCGTCGCCGATGGGGTCCAGCTTCTCCTCTTTCTTTCCAGCCAGCAGGGGCTCGATGGCGTTCATTGGTAGGCCCTTGGAGCTAATCCGCGTGCCGTCTGGCCTCTCGCGTGAGTGGGCTACAACGAGCTCCATGCGAGGACTGGATCCCGGCTCGAACGACTCGGCGAGGACCTGGAGCAGCCCCCTGTGGCGGATCCTGAGCGTACCACCGGAGCAGTCGCCGAGAATCGTGTCCCGCAAAGCAGTGACCCGTTTGCCGATCTGGCGTTTGTTTGGATCTTCTGAGCGGACCGTCAAAGATACTTCGCCGTGCCGTATCCAGGACCAGAGAGCCAAGTGCATCGGATCAGCGAATGCAGGGCGGCCATTTAAATCTTTCTTCTCAGGCTGGGGCGGAAACAACCATCGCCAGTCGCAACCACCGGGCTGCGGCTTGAAATCCCCTCGACGCGAATCACCCCGATGCCCTGTAAACGCTTCTATTGCCTCCCTGAGGCTGTTTCGGAGCCCTTGCCATGCAGTTGGCTGGTTTCGCAACCACAAGCCAAGGAAGCGGTGGTTCTGCGCCTCGGCGGTCACTTCATTCGCCCTCGCGTGGGCGCGATCCTGCCATTCTTCTGGCGATAGACTCGGCGGCGGCGCAGCAGGTTTCAGGTGGCGATTGAGACTCTCAGGGTCACGACGGCCCTTCAACACATCCCGCGATTCCTCGAGCAATACCTCTAATTCTTGGTCCTTGGGCGGACCCGCCAGAATCCAGAGGGCAAGCTCCTTTCGGAGAGTTCTCGGAACCTTCCACCTGCCGCTTCGTTCCACTGCAGCCTGGAGCGGTTGGGGCAGCTCGGAAGTCTCCGCGCCCAATATGACCGCATGGGATGGCGGGTCGACCTGATCCGGAAGCAGCTTGCGCAGTTTGCTGATTTTTTTCCCCATAGGAATCCGTCGCCTTCGGCCGTCGGCGCCTATCTGTCGCCCCCCCTCCCCCGGTGTCCTTGGGTCGGAAAACGGTCGACCCCGAGGATCACCGTCAATCAAGTCGATGGGATTCCAGATCCGCCTAAGCCAGTAACGCCTTGGTATCCGGTCAGGTGGGCCAAGGCTAGAAACTATCTGTGGAAGTCAGCGGACGAGGGTGGATTCCGGAGGATTTGTTAGCACTGGTGTTAGCACTAAACTCAGGAATCCATCGAAAACCGAGGAAAAGTGGAGTGGAGCGGGTGAAGGGAATCGAACCCTCGTCTCAGGCTTGGGAAGCCCACATTCTACCATTGAACCACACCCGCACCGGGAAGACTGCCTGGTTCAACTTAATCACAGAGGACCGCGGACGCAACGGCGGAGTTGGTCCGGCGCAAGGTGCAGAACAGCGAGCGACGGGAGCCAATCAGCTCGGGCGCAAGCGGCGGCCAGTCAACCCAAACCGATCAACGTCAACCGATCAACCAGCTAACCCGGCCACCCCAAGCAGACCAAACCCGACCCAAGCAGACCCGACCTGCCCTGACTTCGGAAGTTCCAAGGGATTCTGCGGATGCAGGCGTGCAACGCCCCGCATCCGCAGACGATCGCCTTTCGCGAGCCTGCCGGCCGCCCAACCCTTTAGTTCTTCGGCTGGATGCCCTTGGGGGCGTCGGTGGCCGCGGGCTTGGCTTCGGCGCCGATGGCGAAGAGGTGGGTCTGGCTGGCCACGTACATGGTGCCGTTGGCCACGATGGGGGTGCTGTAGACCGGGGCGCCGAGGTTGGTCTCGCTCAAGACTTGCGCCTTGACCCCACCTTTGGCGGCCAACACCACGAAGTCGCCGTCCTCGTCACCGACATACACCTTGCCGTCGGCCACCAGGGTCGAACCCCACATGTGGGCCTTCATGTCGTACACCCAGTGCAGCTTTCCGGTCTCGGCGTCGAGGCAGTGCACAAAGCCCGAGAAGTCGCCGATGAAGAGCAGGCCCGTGGCCGGATCGATGCTCACGCTGGAGATCGAGCGCTTGATGCCCTTGTAGTCCCACAAGATACCGGTCTGGGTGAGGTCGCCCTTCTTGGTGGCGTCGAGACAGACCAAGCGGCCCACGCCCTCACCGTGCTCGGGATCCTGACCCGTGGCCACGTACACGCGGTTCTTGTAGAAGACCGGGGTGGAGTTGATTTCACTGGGGCCTTCAGCGGCGGGATATTTGTAAGCCTTGCCCGACTTGTCGGCCTTGTACTCGGGCGGGTTGAGGTCGGCCCAGAACACCTTCTTGAGATAGTCGGTGTCCTTGTCTTCGTCACGGTCGAGCGGCGCACCGGGCAAAATGGGGACGATCTTGGAGCCGTCACCCTTCTGCGGCTTGGCGTCGAGGGCATAAACCACGCCGTCGCCACCGCCGAAGAAGACTAGGTTCTGACCGCCCACCTTGCCGGTGGAGGGTGAGGTCCACTGGCCGTGGAAAATCCGCGGACCAACGCCCACATTGTCTTCACCCACCAACTTGCCGGTCTTGGCGTCGAGCGCGATGAAGCTCGGGGACGTCGGCGACGGGATGTTGACGTGGGTCCAGTCCTGACCGTTGGAAGTGCAAATGTAGAGGATGCCGTCGACCATGAGCACCGAGCTGTTGGAGGCGTTGTGCGGAAACACGCCCAACTCATCCATCATGTCGTAGCGCCAAAGGATGTCGGCGTCCTGCTTGGAAGGATCGACCGGTGCGGACTCCTTCGGCGTGTCCTTGACCATGTACTTGGCCTCGTCGGTGTAGGGGCCCTCGTTGCCATTGGCCATGCCTTCGGTGTCGAGGCAGAGCACCTCGCAGCGGCTGGTAACAATCCAAAGGCGATTGCCCACCACCAGCGGCGAAGCGAGCAGGCCGAGGTTCTCCCAGTCGTTGACCTTGCCCGACTTGAGCTTGGGCACCACGAGCTGCCAGAGGTAGGCGCCGGTCTTCTCGTCGAAGCAATACAAGATCGAGCGATCGCCCGTGTGCTTCTTATCGCGCGGCGATTCGTTGTTGGTGCCCACGTACACCTTGCCGCCGGCGACCACCGGGTTGCCGTAGCTCTGCGAGCCGAGCTTCACGGCCCACTTCACGCCCTGGGTGGTGGCCAGGTCGATCTCCTCGGTGCCGCTCTTGAGCTTGCCCGGCTCGAAGCGATCGGGCAGGCCCTTGGCCGGCGAGTAGAAGTTGCGGCCCGGATCATTACCGCCCCATTGGGGCCAATCCTCGGCGCGCGCCAGAAGGCCGGCGCTCAGCAATGCGGCGGAGAGAAGCGGAAGTGCGTTCATGGATGTGGGAATGAAACGGGGTTTCGTTCAGACAGACAAATGGAGAGGGTCAATTCGCGGTGACGCGGATGTTGTCGATGGCCACGCGCATCTCTTGGGGCGAGAACCCGTAAAGGCCCGGGGAACCGTTGGCATGGGCCTTCTTGTGGGGCACCTCGATGGTCCAGGTCTCGGGCTCCGGGTCGCCCTTCTTCCAGGCCTTGCCGCGCACGATGCCGGAACCGTCCGCGGCCACGTCGACACGGGTCTTGAGGTGGTACCAAGTTTCCGGGGCCCACTTGAAGGGCACGGCCACCTTGATGCGCTCCTGGTTGCTGTTGACCTCCATTTGCTGCGAGTTGCCCTTGAGGATGACGGCGTAGCGCTGATTGATGACGCCCACTTCGGACATCTTGCGCTTATTGCCTTCGCTCAAGACCTCGGCCTCGACGGTGTAGTTCTTCATCTCGGGGAACCCGAAGAAGACCTGCCCGCGCTGGAAGAGCTTGTTCTCGATGGTCTTGACCAAGGCCTGGTTGGTGCCGCCGGCCGCATCCTTGCCGCGCACTTCAAAACGGAAGCGGGCGGAGTTCCACGGCAACGGCGGATACGCGAAGGGCGTGGGCGACTCCACCGTGTTGGTGGTGATGTTGGTCATGGCGAAGGTCTGGAAGTTCTGCACCAGCGGGAGGCCGGGCAGCACACGACCCTTGATGTAACCCGAGATGGCCTTGCCGTCGGGGCCCTGGAGGGTGGCCTTGAACTGACCCGCGCTGCCAGCGGGGGCCATTTCGGCGACCAATTGGCCCGCCGCATTGAAGGATCCCTTGAGGGTGGCCTTCACCAACGCAGTGGGCGGGATGAACGGCTCCCACTGGAGGGACTTCGGATCCACGTTTTCAGCCACGGTGAAACCGTTGGCATCGAGCACGCGCACGCGGAACGACTGAGTTTGGCCGGGGCGCAGCAGCACCTCGTAGGGGATGGCCTGCAATTGGGCGGCCGGGCCGGGCTTGGGCCACGCGGTCTCGGCGGGTGCGGCGGACAGGCCGGCATTGCGGCCCGCTTTGCCGAAGGCGTAGAGCTTTTTGTCCGTCTGCAAATACACCTTGCCGTTGTAGCCCACCGGCGAACCGAAGACGCGGCCGGTGACTTGGGTGCGGCTGACTTCCTCGGCGCCGTCGGCCCCGGGTCGCAGCACGAGCAAGTCGCCATTGGCCACGCTGTCGGCGTCAGACGAGGTCGCCGCGGCGGCATCCTTCAGGGTGACGTACATGCCCACGTACAGCAGGCCATCGGCATAGAACGGGGTGCTTTGGCGCTGTTCGATGCCGACCTTTTTCTTCCAGAGCACCTTGCCGGTGGGGGCTTCGATGGCCGCTAGGTCGCCCGTGCCGGTGATCTCATAGAGCGTGTCGCCCACGACAACCGGCGAGCTGGCCAGCGAGCCGACGCCGTTGCGCCACTGCTCGAAGGCCTTAGGACCGAAGACATGCGGGGTGGTGGCGTTGGTGGGCTGAACCTCCGCGGGAGTCGGGATGCGGAAGAGGGCCATGCGGCCGATCTCTGACGAATCGAGGTTCTCGGATTCGTGCAAGGCCACGAGGTTGTCCTTCCAACGGACGAGCGAGGCATTAATGCCCCCCTTGGCGCCGGCCTTGGCGAAGGGGAACCGCCAGAGCGGCTCGCCGGTCCGGGCGTTGATGGCCAAAATGGAACTGTCGCCGCCAGCGCTGTAGAGCACGCGCTTGCCACCCCAGAGGTCGAGCCAGGGCTGAGAGAAGGTGTTGTCTTGCGGGCGGTCACCCGGGGCGCTCGACCAGACCAGTTCACCGGTCTTCTTGTCGAAGGCGTAGAAACGGTCACCGGCGGCACCATGGGCACCCCAGGCGCTGGTGATGCCGCGGATGATGACCAACTCATGGTCGATAATCGGCGAGGCCGTACGAGAATTCGGGAAGGTCAGCCGGCCGAACTCCTCCATCATGGAGTGCTTCCACAGCAATTTGCCCTCGGGCGAAAAGGCCATGAGCAGGCCCTGCGTGTGCTGGGCGTAGATGTTGCCCGTCTCGGGATCCACCGTCGGCGACGAGGTCGCGTAGCGCAGGTAAATCGTGTCGCTCAAGAAGTCGCTCTCGCCGTGACGCCACAGTTCCTGGCCGGTCTCGGCGTCGAAGCAGGCCGTGAACTCCTGGAGGTCTTGGCCATCGCCCTGATAGCCATTGATGTACAATCGTCCGCCGGAGATCACCGGCGTGCTCTGACCGGGAAAGTCCACGCTCCAGAGCGGAGCCTTGGCATCGAGCTTTTGGGGCAATCCCTTCTCGGTAGACACCGAGGTACCCAGAGGCCCGCGCCAGGTGAGCCAGCCATCGGCAGCCGACAGTTGCAGGGACAAGGCGACAACACCGGAAAACAAAGCAGCAACGGAGAAAGCGTTCATGACGGAGGGGCGTTTCCGAACAAGTTCTAACGTGGCGGGCCTCCTCCAGACTGGCAAACCAAATGATACGGGTACGTATCAAATAGCCCCTTCTGAAGTCGGGGGCGGGGGCGGCGGAGTGAGCCCGAGGGCTTGCCTCCGACAGCAAGAACGGCGGGGGATCAACGGGCACTGGCCCGAGAAGCCGGGGCGACCGGGGCGAACCCATCGGGTGCTTCGCGGCTCACCGCGAACACGGCCAGGCACGCTTGGGCGCGGGCGGGATCGTTGAGGCACACCATGCCTTCGCGGAGGCGCGGCTCCGGGATGCCGGCAAGGCACAAGGGCCGAATGGCCGTCCGCTCGCGGGCGTAGTCGGCGAAGGTGGCGAACCCACTGGCCCTGAGCTGGGAGCGATTGACGAGGCGGAAGAGGCCGTGACTGCCGGGAGCCACGACCCGCATGAGCTCGAGGGTCAGGCGGCCCATGGTGTAGCGCGGATTGATCTCCACCACGGGCTTGAGCCGGGGGCCTTCGGGTGTTTGGCACACCAGCGCATCGATGCCGATGGGTCCACGGAAACCGACTGCGGCCAACCGCGTTTCGAGCGCCGAGGCGATGACGTCGTACACGCGCCGCAGGATTCCAGGCGCATCCGAAAAGGACTTGAAGGCGCGCACCACCCGGGCCGGCGGACGTCGCTCGAAGCCCGGGCTCGCCCCATTGGCCAGAAATTGTCCGCGGTGGTCGTTGAACAGGTCAGTAAAGCCGATGCGCCGAAGTCCGCTGGCGGTGCGTTCGAATTGCACCGAGAAATCGGCCAGGCGTTCGAGCCACGGCTCCACCACCAGGGTCTGACCGGCTTCCAGAGATTCGGCCATCCATCGGCGCTGGGTTTCCAGGAGTTCAGGTTCCCAAAGTCGGATGGCATTGGCCCCGGCCAATCCGAGAGCTTGCTTGACGACCAAGCGGTGGGATCCCCGGGCGCGAAAATCGCCAATGGCCTGCAGCGCCGCGGGCAAGTCCGTGAGCGGCAGTCCAATCGTTTCGACCGGGCACAGCGCCGGAAACACCGACGCGAGTTCCGAATGGATTTCCTGCAAAAACCGCGCACTCCAGGCCTTGGAATACAGCGCGGCGATGCGGGGGTTGAAGCAGTCGTCCGGGCCCCGGTCGTCACCGGTCACTTGCGGGAACAGCGAGCCCAGGCGTTCCAAGCTATCCGGAGCCCAGGCCCAGGGGCGCAAACCTCCGAGTTTGCGTTCGCCGAGCATATCGGCGAGTCCATGGCCGAGCCCATGGCCGAGCCCATGGCCGTGCCCATTGCCCAGTCGAACGCCCTCCGGGGCCACCACGAACTCGGGCAGTTCGAAGCCGGCCGATTTCAGGGTCGCCAGAAAGTCCGGGGCTGGAGCTTCGGGCACCACCACCACGTCGTCGCGGCGGGCCAGGAACTGCGGCAGGTGGGCCAGGTCGCGGGCCAATTGACGGGCCGGGGCGGCCGGCGTGAATCCGGGCCCGCGGGCGATGTATCCCTCGGCCAGCGGGTTGAAGAGGAAGACTTGCGGCGTGCGCCCCTTGGAGCGGGCGAAGAGATCCAACTGGGCGATGAACTCCGGCTCAAGACCGGCCGCGCGGCGGGCTTCTTCGTTGAACTCAACGCCTTTGGCCCGTTGCGGCGACAACGGAAAATGCAGGGCGCCGCAGAAGGCATCCCAGTCGCTGGAGTTCGGATCCTTCCACTGGCGGAACCACTTCAATCCATGGGCCACGTGCCCGATTTCGTCGTGCAAAATGCGGCGCAGGAGCGCGGCCGTCTCGAGGTCGCCTGCCTCGGCGAACCCGCGGGAAAAGACGCGGGCAAAATCGAGGTTGGCCTGCTCGAAGGTGAGGCTCAGCCCGGTGACGAAGTCCATCGGCTGGCGCATCGGAGACACGGATCGCCAGAAATAGCCGCTCACAGGCAGCTCACCGAAGGCCACGCCGCAGGCCTTCATGCGGTCGAGGTACAGGCGCACGTGTTCTTGCTCCTCGCGCAAGGTGTGCAAGACACCCCGACGAAAGGCCGGGGGCGCATCGGGGAAGCGCAGGAGCGCCAAGGCCATCAATTCGGTGGCTAGGAGTTCGTGATTGGCGAAGAAGTGCAAGACCTTGCCCCGCCCTGCCTCAGTATCCAGTCCGTGCAGGCCGGGAAACTCGGCCTTGCCAGCGGTGCCCGGCTTGTCGGAGCCCGATGGTTTGAAGCGCAGTTCGGCGGGCCGACCGGGTTCGACCACAGAATCCCACACCGGCCCGGGACGCTCGTCGGTGAGCCGTCCGCCGGGCGGGTCGATGAGCTTTTCCTCCAGCGTCGTCGCGCAGAGGATCCGCTCGGCAAACTCGCGCAATTCCACGCCCCAGTTGTCGACTCAACCCGCCTTTCTGTCCAACCGATAGCCACCCGGTCGGAATTTTCCGGGAGCCAGGGTTCTACAGAGAACCCGTTGCCAAGCGCTTCCGACTCCACCGATGCTCGTGAAGAACCACGGGGCGGAATTGGACGCAGAGACTGCGCCCCGAAAAGAAGCGGCGAGGGCAGCCGGGGGCGGTTCAATCACTCGGCCACCGGCCCCCTCACCACTTACTGGCTACTGGCAAGCCTCACAGGTGCCGCCGTTGCGCATCGCTTCGATGGAACAGGCGTTCTTTTCATCGGCGGTGAACTCGCGCTTCGGTTCGGCCGCGGGCCGGCGTTCGCGGTTCGCGCTGTCGATGGCGCTCTTGTTCAGAGTGCGCAGGTAATAGGTCGTCTTGAGCCCGCGCTCCCAGGCCTCGCGGTACATGAAACTCGCGGTGCGAGCATCGCTTTCCGCCAGCCAGAGGTTGGTGCTCTGGGCCTGGTCGATCCACTTCTGGCGCACCGCGGCGCATTGAAGAATCCAGGTCGGAGCGATTTCGAAGGCGGTCTTGTACAAGCGCTTGAGTTGCTCCGGGACGCGCTCGATTTGCTGCACGCTGCCATCGAAGTATTTCAAATCGGCCAGCATGTCTTCGTCCCACACGCCCAAGGCTTGCAAGTCGCGCAGCAAATGGTCGTTGGTGCGGATGAACTCACCGCTGAGGTTCGACTTGGTGTGGATGTGCTTGTAGGTCGGCTCGATACACGGCGTGCAGCCCAGGATGTTGGAAATGGTGGCCGTCGGAGCGATCGCCAAGCAGTTCGAGTTGCGCATGCCGTGCCGTGCGATGCGCTGACGGAGCCCGTCCCAATCGAGTCTCGAGTTGCGGTCGACGAGGATCGGCGTGCCGCGCTCCTGCTCGAGCAAATTCAGTGTGTCGAGCGGCATCAGGCCGCGGCTCCACTTGGAACCCGCGTAGCTCGGGTAGGTTCCGCGCTCCTCCGCCAGGTCACTGCTCGCGCAGTAGGCGTGGTAGGCGATGGCTTCCAATGCTTCATCGTTGAAGGCGACCGCCTCGGCGGAATCGAAGGCCACCTTCTTATCGTACAGCGCGTCTTGCAGCCCCATCACGCCGAGTCCGACCGGCCGATGGCGCAGGTTGGAATTGGCGGCGGCTTCGACCGGGTAGAAGTTGATGTCGATGACGTTGTCGAGCATCCGCATCAACACGGTGATGGTGCCGCGGAGCTTGTCGTTGTCGATGGAACCATCCGGGCGCAAATGCGCCGCAATGTTGACGCTGGCGAGGTTGCAAACCGCCACCTCGGAGGAGGACGTGTTCAGCTCGATCTCGGTGCAGAGGTTGGAGTTGTGAATCACGCCGGCGTGGTCCTGCGGGTTGCGAACGTTGGCAGGATCCTTCCAGGTCATCCACGGGTGCCCAGTCTCGAAGAGCATCTCGAGCATCCGCTTCCACAGTTGCAGCACGCGCACCTTGCGACCCCAGAGCTTGCCGGAGTCCACCATTCGTTCGTACTCCTCGTAGCGCTGCTCGAACTTGCGTCCGTAGAGTTCGGGAAGGTCCGGGCAGTCGTTGGTCCGCAAGAGCGTCCAGTTGGCGTCCTTGGGCAGTTGGCCGTCCGAAATGGCCTTGAGCCGCTTCATGAACACATCGGGAATCCAATGCGCGGTGTTCATGTTGTGGGTGCGGCGACGGTCGTCTCCGGTTTCCTTGCGGAGGTCGAGGAAGTCTTCGATGTCCGCGTGCCAGAGCTCTAGGTACGAGCACAACGCACCGGGGCGCTTGCCTCCCTGATTTACGGCAATGGCGATGTCATTGGAGACCTTCAGGAAGGGGATGACTCCGGAGCTCTCGCCATTCGTGCCATGGATATGGGCGCCCGCTCCGCGAATTGCCGTCCACGAGCAACCGAGGCCGCCGGCCCACTTGGAGAGGTGCGAGAAGCGACGCCACGTTTCGGTGATCTCCTCGATGGAGTCGCCGCAGTAGAGCAGATAGCAGGAGGAGAGCTGGGAGTGCAGCGTGCCGGCGTTGAAGAGTGTCGGGGTGGAGGAGCAAGCCCGGCGCGACTTGTAGATGCCGTAGAATTCGGCCGCACGCACCTCGCGATCCTTTTCCAGGATCGACAGACCCATGGCCACGCGGAGCCAGAAAATCTGAGGTGCTTCCAGACGGATTCGACGGTTTGTGACGGTATCCGTGTCGTGGATGAGGTAGCGGTCGAAGAGGGTCTGGATGCCGATGAAGTCGAACTGGAGATCGGCAAACGGATCGAGGGTATCCGCCAGCTTGGGCAAATCGAACGTGGCGAGCCGAGGATCGAGACGGCCCAGTTGGATGCCGCGCGGGATGTAGGCCAAGAACGCGCGACGATGGGCTTCTTTCAAAGCCTGCGGGCCGTCGGCCACCTTCCACTGCAACGTCTCCTCATAGATGTAGGAGAGGAGGATACGGGCAGCAAAGAAGCGCGCGTCGGCGTCAACATCGAGCAGCGACTTGGCGTTGAGGATGATGGTATCGCGGCGTTCGAGGGGGCTCAGGTTGATCGACGTGCTGCGCAGCAGCCGGGTGAGCACCTCGTCGTCGGGGAGCGACGGGGTGAGGCCGATCTTGGCGAAGGAAATGCGCGCACGGATATCGGCCAGCTGGGCGCGGGTCGCCAGTTCGAGTTGATGGCCCGAGTCGTCGGCCGCCATTCCGCCCAACTTGCGTTCGGCTTCCCGACGGGCCCGATATTTTCCGTAGGTCAGCGCGACGTGCGGCTGCCCGATCTGGATGAGCGTCTCTTCGACCAGGTCTTGAAGCTGCTCGATGTGGATGAAGCTCGGCCGCTCCCGGCGCATCTTGAACTCAATCTCGGTTTGAACCTGCTGCCCGATGGATTCTTCGACCCCTTGAGCCACACAGGCCGCGGAGACCGCACGTGAGATCTTGTGCCCCAGCCAAGGCACCACCCGCGGCTTGCCGGACGCGTCGGTCGGCAGGTCGCGCCGGATAACCTGCGGAAATTCGCCGGGTTCTACGGCGGGCACATCGTTGGTGAGAGAAAACGGAGCAGGACTGACATTCATGGGAGGGGAACCGACGGCGTTGGACAGTGTTTGAATCAGATGCGCGGAACGGTGATTCCGCGCTGGGCCTGGTATTTACCGCTCCGCTCCGCGTAACTGACTTCGCAGGGCTCGTTGGCGGCAAGGAAGAGGACCTGGGCCAACCCCTCACCCGCGTAAATGCGGGCAGGCAGCGGCGTGGTGTTGGAGATTTCCAGTGTCACATGGCCCTCCCACTCCGGCTCGAAGGGCGTCACATTGACGATAATGCCGCACCGGGCGTAAGTGCTTTTCCCGACGCACAGCGTGAGCACATCGCGGGGAATCCGGAAGTACTCAACGCTTCGAGCCAGAGCAAAGGAGTTCGGCGGCACCAGGCAAGAAGCGCCGCGCATGTCGACAAACGAGCGCTCATCAAATGCCTTGGGATCGACCACGGCATTGTAGACATTGGTGAAGACCTTGAACTCATCGGCCACACGCAGATCGTAGCCATAGCTTGAGAGCCCGTAGCTGATGACAGGACTCCCATCGGCTGTCCGCCGGATGAGCGCCTCTTCGAACGGTTCGATCATCGCATGCTCACGGGCCATGCGGCGAATCCAGCTGTCGGCGTGGATTCCCATTAGATCAGGTCGTCTTCGGCCGTGTTTTTGAGGCTGCCGCTCGTCTGATACTCGGTGACGCGCGTCTCGAAGAAGTTTTTCTCCTTTCTCAGGAAGATGACCTCATCGAGCCACGTGAAGGGATTCGAGCTTACATTCGAAAGGGTCGGAAGCCCGACGCCTGCGAGGCGGCGATTGGCGTTGTATTCGACGTAGGTGAGGAAATCGATCTGGGTCATGCCCACGCCGTCTTCGGGCAAGCAGTCCCGCACGAATTCCTTCTCCAGCTCAACGCCCTCGCGCATGAACTCCACCAACTCGGCCCGGAATTCCGGGGTCCACAAGTCGGGGTTTTCGGCGATGAGTTGCGTGAGGATGTAGCGGCCCAGCTCGATGTGATTGGATTCGTCGCGCAGTGTGTATTGGAACATCTGCCCGATGCCCGTCATCTTGTTTTGACGGTGCAGCGACAGGATCATGGCGAAGAGCGCGTAGAACTGCGTGCCCTCCATGACCTGCGTGATGCCGAAGATCGCCTTGGCGAACCGCTGCTTGTTGACCGTTTTGGTCAGGTCGATGCCCATTTTCAGCTCGGGCATCTGCCGGGTGATGAAGGCGTTCTTCTTCTGCACGCTCGGGATGTCGGTGAACTTGGCCGTAACCTCGTCCAGATCGATGTTCA
>Ga0315906_10001308_pt1 | contig 37167 bp, 27 predicted proteins | sample LakEriMetagenome_4_FD_203526 | JGI IMG/M metagenome (GOLD analysis project Ga0315906, IMG submission 203526) | Freshwater fungal communities from buoy surface, Lake Erie, Ohio, United States - Buoy 2 MA122 | ecosystem: Environmental > Aquatic > Freshwater > Lake > Lake biofilm | place: USA... | reverse complement strand
ATTCTATATCATCTCGGCCCTTATCCTGGGCGCCGGACTCATGGCGGTTACCACGCGTAAAATTTTCCGTTCCGCCATTTACCTGCTCGGCTCGCTCGTGGGTATCGCGGGCATGTATTTCTGGATGGAGGTGGAATTCATCGCCGCGGTGCAGATCGTGGTGTATGTGGGCGGCATCGTGGTGCTCATCATCTTCTCTGTGTTCCTCACCCAACGGGCGGGACAAGAGATGCCGGCCACCACGCTCAACCGCACGCTATGGTCCACTTTGGCCACCGTGTTCGGATTCTTATTGACCTGCACCCTGCTGTATGGATACGGATTCAACGCCATCGACATGCCATTCGACGACAGTGTGGAGCGCATCGGAACCCTGATGCTGGAAACAGGATCGGGCGGCTTCGCATTGCCGTTTGAAGCCGTTAGCATCCTGCTGCTGGCCGCCATGATCGGATGTATTGTGATCGCACTCAAATCAACTACCGAGGAAAAATGAGCGAGATTCCATTGATCCATATCCTGTTCGTGAGCACCGCGCTCTTCTTCATCGGCATGTACGGCATGTTCACCCGACGCAACATGATCACCGTGCTTATGGCCATCGAACTGATGTTGAACAGCGTAAACATCAACTTCATCGCCTTCAACAAATACTTGTACCCCGGCCAGGCCGACGGCCTCTTCTTCACCATCTTCATCATCACCATCGCAGCGGCCGAGGCCGCCGTGGCCATCGCCATCATCATCAACCTCTATAGGAACTATAAAAGCATCGATGTAGAAGAGGCCGATGAACTCAAACATTGATTGACGCACCCATGGACTACGCCTCATATATCTGGTATATCCCGCTGCTGCCCCTGGCGAGCTTCCTGCTCATCAGTTTCGTGGGCCGTAAGCGCATGGGCACCTTGGGTGGCGCTGTGGCCACCTTGGCCGTTGGCGCATCCGCCGTGTTGTCGCTCTACACCTTTGCCAAATATTTCGGTGGCGAAGGATTGGTAGATGGCGCCTACCGCACCATCATCCCCCTAAAGTACACCTGGCTGCAGTTCGGCGAAGGACTCGCCATCGACATGGGCATCACCATCGACCCCATCTCCGTGATGATGCTTTGTGTGGTAACCGTGGTATCGCTCATGGTTCATCTCTTCAGCTTGGGATATATGAAGGGCGATGAGCGTTATGCGACCTACTTCTCCTATCTGTCGCTCTTCACCTTCTCGATGCTCGGACTGGTTGTATCCACCAACATCTTCCAGATTTACATGTTCTGGGAGCTGGTGGGTGTGTCGTCGTTCCTCTTGATCGGTTACTACTTTACCAAGCCATCGGCCGTAGCCGCCAGCAAAAAAGCATTCATCGTAACGCGCTTCGCCGATCTGGGCTTCCTCATCGGCATCATGATCCTCGGCTTCGGCGCGGAGAGCCTCGACTTCGGAACCATCATTTCGCGTTTGGCAACCGACTCCTCCACGCAAGTGCAAGCCATGAGCGGCACCACCTTCCTTGGTGTGTCGGCACTCACTTGGGGCCTCACACTGGTGTTCATGGGTGGCGCAGGTAAGTCGGCCATGTTCCCGCTGCACATCTGGCTGCCCGATGCCATGGAAGGTCCTACGCCTGTCTCGGCGTTGATCCACGCGGCCACCATGGTGGTAGCGGGTGTGTATCTCGTTGCACGACTCTTCCCCGTGTTCCTCAATGTGCCGGTGGCACTCGACATCGTCATGTGGGTTGGTGTGGCTTCGGCCGTGTTTGCCGCCGTCATCGCGTGCACGCAAACCGACATCAAGCGCATACTCGCCTACTCCACCATGTCGCAGATCGGATACATGATGTTCGCGCTCGGTGTGTCGGGCGGTGGCGAAGCCGGAACCGGATTCACGGGCTCCATGTTCCACCTGTTCACCCACGCATGCTTCAAGTCGCTGCTCTTCCTCGGTGCGGGCGCCGTCATCCACTATGTGCACAGCAACGAGATGAAAGACATGGGAGGTCTTTACAAGAAGATGCCCATAACGCACATCACCTTCCTCCTCGCCTGTTTGGCCATTGCAGGAGTACCGCCCTTGTCGGGATTCTTCAGCAAGGAAGAGATTCTGCTCGCCGCCTGGCAGAGCGATCCGATCGTGTTCTTCATCGCCTTGCTGACCTCGGGCCTCACCGCATTTTACATGTTCCGTTTGTACTTCGGCATCTTCCACAGCAAGCCACATGAGGGTGCACACCACCACCATGGCGAAGGCACCGTAAGCATGATGATTCCGTTGCTGTTCCTCGGCGCACTCACCGTTGGTGCGGGCTTCCTGCCCTTCTCGGAGTGGGTTACCAACGATGGCATTCCGCGCGTCACGCATCTGCACCTCACCTTCAGCATCGCTCCGGTGTTGTTCGGACTCGCAGGCATCGGCTTTGCCTATTACCTCTACTTCAAGCTCAACGACAAGCCCGATCGCTTGGCGGCATCATTTGGCAGCTTATACCAATGGGCCTATCGCAAGTTCTACATCGATGAGGTGTATTTGTTTGTAACCAAGCGCATCCTCTTCAACATCCTCGGCAATGCGGCGGCCAAGGCCGACCGTCAGGTGGTGGATGGCGGTGTGAACGGAGTGGCATCCTTAACGGCCACCATCTCCGAAAAAATAAAAGGGCTGCAGTCGGGCCACCTGCAGGAATACGCCATCTGGTTTGTAGCGGGCGCGCTGAGCTTGACCGTTTATTTGATTTACCTCTTGTACTGATCCCACGACATGGACTTGAACCTACTCCTCATCGTGCCCCTGCTCACCTCGTTGGTGCTGCTGTTTTGCAACGGCCTCAACCAGCTGCGCAACGCCGCGTTTGTGGGCTCGCTGATCCAGCTGGGTCTGGCGCTGTGGCTGTTTGTGTGCTATACGGCCGAGCGTGCCGCGGGCAACGATGCCGCCATGCTGTTCACCGACCAGATGATGTGGTTCGCACCTTGGAACATCCAATACCTCACCGGTGTGGATGGCATATCGGTGGCCATGATCCTGCTCACCGCATTCGTAGTGGTGGCAGGCGTGCTGGTGTCATGGAAAGAAGACCGGCTCAGCAAAGAGTTCTTCTTCCTGTTGATGCTGTTGAGCGTAGGCGCCTACGGTTTCTTCATATCCCTCGACCTGTTTACCCTCTTCTTCTTCCTCGAGGTGGCCGTGATTCCCAAGTTCCTGCTCATCGCCATTTGGGGTAGCGGCAAAAAAGAGTATTCGGCCATGAAGCTTGCGCTGATGCTCATGGGCGGCTCGGCATTGGTGTTTGTGGCCCTTGCGGGGATTTACTTTAACGCGGGTGGCACCTTCTCCTTTACGGAGATTGCAGCGGCGGGCATCCCTGAATCGGTACAGAACTACTTCTTCCCGTTTGCCTTCATCGGCTTCGGCATCTTCACCGCCATCTTCCCGTTCCACACCTGGGTGCCCGACGGGCACTCGTCTGCCCCTACGGCGGCCTCGATGTTCCTGGCCGGCATATCGATGAAGCTGGGAGGTTACGGTTGCTTGCGCATGGCGGTAACGCTGATGCCGGAGGGAGCCGAAACCTATTCGATGTGGATCATCGGGCTGTCGGCGGTTGCCATCATCTACGGTGCGTTCGCCACCATGATGCAAACCGACTTGAAATACATCAACGCCTACTCATCGGTGAGCCATTGCGGCTTCGTGCTGCTGGGCATCGGCATGCTCACCAAGACCGCCATCACGGGTGCGGTGTTGCAGATGGTGTCGCACGGACTCATGACGGCGCTCTTCTTCGGTGCCATCGGCATGATTTACGCTCGCACCCACACACGCGACATCAAGGCCATGGGCGGACTGCTCAAGGTGATGCCGTTCATCTCCACGGTGTTTGTGATTGCGGGTTTGTGCTCGCTCGGTTTGCCCGGATTCAGCGGGTTCGTGGCCGAGATGACCATATTCATGGGCGCATGGGAGAACCCGGGCGCGTGGTACAAAGCAGCCACCATTGCGGGCTGCGCATCCATCGTGGTAACGGCGGTGTACATCCTACGCGCATCGGGCAAGGTCATTATGGGCCCTATGGCGAACGATGAGCACCTGAAGCTACCGGACGCCACCTGGAACGAAAAACTCGCCGCAGGGCTCTTATTAGCGGGCATTGTGGCCATGGGCGTAGCGCCCTTCTGGCTGTACGACCTCATTGAGCCCGGATCGGCGGCCATCATGAAGCAATTAACGGGAATGTGAACCTGAAAAACGAAAACGAATAGCATGTTAACCGAATCCCTGATGTTGATGAAGAACGAGCTCCTGCTGGTGCTCACGCTGTTCATCATACTCGTAGCCAAGATTGCGGAATCGGAAACGGGCGACCTGGAATCGCGCAACAACCGGCTCATGGCCTGGGTGAACGGACTGCTGGTGGCCAACCTGCTGGTGTGCTTTGTGCCGGTGGCCGAGGGCGTGCTCTTCGGCGATATGTTTGTGCACAACGACCTGCGCCAGGTGCAGAAAGGCATTCTGCTGCTGGGTACGGTGGTGGTGTGCTTCACCAACGCCGCATGGATCCGCACCCACAAGCATGCAAATGAGTTTTACATTTTGTTGCTCACCACCCTGCTGGGCATGTATTTGATGATCTCATCGAACAACCTGCTCATGTTCTACTTAGGCTTGGAGATGGGCACCATTCCGCTGGCGGCATTGGCCAACTTCGACCTCGATCGCAAGCGCTCGTCGGAGGCAGCCATGAAAATGATCATGATGTCGGCCTTCGCCTCTTGCATACTGCTATTAGGGTTGTCGTTCGTTTACGGTCTCACGGGCACGCTGAGCATGGAATTGTTATCGGTAACCTTCGGCACCACGCCCATGCATGTATTCGCGCTTGTGTTGGTGGTGGCGGGATTCGGGTTCAAGATATCGGCGGTGCCGTTCCACCTGTGGACGGCCGATGTGTACGAGGGCGCCCCATCGGGCATCACTGCGTATTTGTCGGTAGTATCGAAAGGTGCGGTACTGTTTGTGATGACCTCGGTGTTATACAACGCCTTTCCGCAGATGGAGCCCGTATGGTACCAGCTGCTGTTTATTTTGGCGGTGGCCACCATGGTGATTGGAAACCTGTTCGCCTTGCGGCAGACCAACATCAAGCGGATGCTGGCGTTCTCATCCATTGCGCAAGTAGGATTTATTTTGGTGGGGATGTCGGCGGCGAGCCCTGCTGGTGCCTCCACGGTGAACTACTTCGTATTGATTTACCTGTTCTCGAACCTGGGAGCTTTTGCGGTGGTGTCGATCATCAGCGCGGCTACGGGTCGCGAGCAGATCAGCGATTACAACGGATTGTACAAGTCGAACCCATGGCTCACTTGGGTGATGGCCATCAGTTTATTCTCGTTGGCGGGCATACCGCCTGCGGCCGGCTTCTTCGCCAAGTTTTTCCTGCTGCTGGCGGGAGCGGCTCGTGACAACTGGCCGTTGCTGATTGTAGCGGCATTGAACATGGTGGTGGCGTTGTATTACTACCTGGTGGTGATCAAAGCCATGTTCACCGGCACTACCGATCAGCCCATGCCGGCCATCAAGGAGGGCGCGTTCCCGATGGCGGGGATGGTAGTGTGCTTGGCGGGTGTGTTGCTGGCGGGCTTGTACGGCGGCGTGTTTGAATACATCAGCAACCTGATATTGTAACAACCCATGGCCATTAACAAGAACCATCCCTTTGAAGAGATAGACGGCATCAAGTGTGCCGTGGTGGAGACGGGCGTGTCGGAAGCACGAAAAAATTTCCTCAAGGATTTATTGGAGTTCAACCGTTATCAGGTGGTGGTAGCTGCCGAAGCGGCAAAAGCTCCAGCAGCAGCTCCTGCCGAGGGTGAAGCCCCTGCGGTTGTTACTGAGCCCACACCCACCACCTACAAGGTAGGTGTAACGGATGTGACTTTTAACACGGTGAACGCCATTTTTGGTCGTTTGCTGCGCACTCGCGACGGCCGCGTGGTTACCATGGCCTATTGGCAGCAGCAAGAGAGCGTGTCGAGGGACGATGTTCCGTATTTTAGTAGGTAGTAGGTGGTAGGTGGTAAGCCGAAGGCGGATAGCAGTAACAGTTGCAGTTGCAGTAACAGCGTCGCCCTGAGCTTGCTTGCGCTGAGCTTGTTTACCCTGAGATTGTTTACCCTGAGCTTGCCGAAGGGTCGAAGCCAAAGGAAGGAAAACCTCAATCAATACTAAACTGAAAAACCCTAAGCTTTGGTTTTTACATGTCTTTATTGACAGAAAATGTCAATGTTTTTATATTACTGGCAAAAAGACCTAATTAATTATATTTGGGAGAGCAGTAAGCGCAATCATCTTCAACTACCTATTGGAAAATTATCTAACAGCAGGATGAAAATAGCCAAACCGAACGGACAAAAATTATAGAACTAAATACTTCAAATCTATCTAAGGTGTTTTTTCAAAGAAAAGTAGATTGTGAAATTAATTGTTAATTGAAGTTAATTTAAATAATAGCGCATATACGCAAGTTATAGGCTATTAAAACAAAAAGAAAGAAAATGAAATATAAAGGCGTACACTACGAAGATGAGATAAAAGGGAAAGTAGGCAGAGATTGGTTTTCAAAATATGACTACACTCGAAAATTAGGGGATATTGATTTTTGTGTATCCCCTTTAAAGCAAGTCAATCCTAAGGATCCTCAATCTTTTATATGGGCTGAAGCCAAAACAAAAGATTTTGATACCATAGCCATGTTTGCTCAACTAATTATGACTATCGGTCAAGAAAGAACCTTTGACAAATATCTTCCTCCAACATTTTTAGGTGTGTTTGACTCGAAAAAAATAGTTTTTGTTCCTTACAATGAAATATCAGATATTTTTTATGAAAATGATTTCAATTGGACAACAAAAGCATCAAACCATTCAACAAAGGAATTCCTTTACATTAAAAAGAGAATAGAGGGGATTTTAGAGAAAAGCACCCTTGAATTTGATTTTCTTGAAGATGAAAAAGAGCTTAAAACATTTATAAAAAACAACATTTCACAAGCTAACGATGACGTAAAAATTCTAATTGACAAAAATAATTTTGTTCCTATTTATCTCAGATGGCTGGCCCATATCAAACCTCTAATAGCATTTGATTGGAAAGCTGCACAAAAAAAAGATATTTTGGACGCTGATTTTTTTCTAGCGGATTTGTTCGTTGATGATAAAGGAACAATGTCAATAAATGATGATACCCCACTAAAAGAAGAACTTTTTATAGTTTTTAAGAACAAGCATTATCAAATTGCAAAAGAGAATTTGAAATCATTGTTTAATGCAATTATTGAAATTAAGGACATTGGAAAATATGAAAAGTTCTGGAAAAAATACAGAAGAACGCCACTTCCTGAATTTCACCAACATATAATTGAAAGAAGAGAGTTACTTATCCCTCAAGACGTGAGGAAAATAAAAGGCTCTTACTTTACGCCCGAAATATGGGTTGATTTATCTCAAAAATATATAGCAGAGGTTTTGGGAGAAAATTGGCAAGATGATTATTATGTCTGGGATTGTGCGGCGGGCACAGGTAATCTTTTAGTTGGTTTAACGAATAAAAAGAAAATTTGGGCTTCTACGATTGACATGGCAGATGTTAATGTAATGAAAGAACGAATTAAAAATGGAGCCAATTTACTTGAAAATCACGTTTTTCAATTTGACTTTTTAAATGATGAATTCACTAAACTCCCAAAGGGTTTACAAAAAATAATTAATGATCCTGAGGAAAGTAAAAAGTTAGTCATTTATATCAATCCACCATATGCTGAGGCAAGCGACATGAGCACGCTAAAGAATAAAAAAGGGAAAGGAGGGGTTGAGCAATCTATGATAAACAAAAAGTACTCCAATTTATTAGGACAGGGTAATGCTGAACTTTTTGCTCAATTTTTTATTCGAATCAATCGAGAAATACCAGGTTCGATTTTAGCGGAATTTTCAACACTTAAAATTTTACAAGGGCAACACTTTATTGATTTTAGGAAGAATTTTCACGCTAAACTTAAGAAAACATTTATTGTTCCGGCAAACACATTTGATAATGTAAAAGGAAAATTCCCAATTGGTTTTATGATATGGACGTCCGCTAAGAAGGAGGTCTTTAAATCTATAATTGCTGATGTTTATGATGAAAATGGAGACTTCATTCAGAAGAAAAAATTAACTGCGCTAGAAGATGAAAACTATATAAATGAATGGATTAAACCATTTCGGGCAGAAAAAACAGATAAAGGTGTTATTGGTAAATTCCCATTTAAAGGAAATGATTTTCAAAATTCTAATATGGTTGCTATTGTACATCAAAATATGATGTACAATAAAGAGGCTGGACAATTTTTAATCAATGCAAATAATTTAATTAAGGCTTCTGTTTACTTTGCTGTTAGAAAATGTATACAAGCAACCTGGCTTAATGATAGGGATCAATTTTTAGCGCCTAATGAAAACTGGGAAAACGATACTGAGTTTCAAAATGATTGTTTGACATATGCTTTATTTACAAACAATATTCAGTCTGAATTTGGGACTAATCATTGGATACCATTTACTGAAGATGAGGTAGGCGCCAAGGATGATTTTGAAAGTAATTTCATGTCGGATTTTATATGTGGAAAAATAAAACTAACTAATCAAGCTGATTTATTTACAGCGAAAAATCAGAAAAAAAATAAACCTCTTAATTTTTCGAAAGAATCAAATGTAGTATTTAAAAATGGTAAAGTACTTTGGAAGTATTACCACAAACAATACGATATAAACATAAATGCTTCATTATATGATATCCGATTGTATTTTCAGGGCAAAGATGAAAAAGGGAAAATGAACCTTAAAAGTGAGGATGATCATTACATGAAATTAATTACTGATCTACGAACAAGTATCAAGGTCTTAGCTGAAAAAATAGCACCAAAAGTTTATACGTATGGTTTTCTGAAAGAATAAACAGCCTATAACAGCGTGTAAGCAATATTGCCTTGCCGCAGGCGCAACACAAGGCAACATCGCCTACACGCAAAACGTTCAATAACAGCTTTGCTAAAGCTCCGCAAAATCCAATAGCTCATGTTTTCAAAAAGAATTATTTCAACCGTTTTATCAAAAAGTAATTGTATTGGAAAACAGAGTTAATTTTCAAATGATTCATGAAAATCAATCGAGGGTTTTTGATTATTTTCTTGGAAGTTAGCAACCAGTAGATTGATGACCATCAATTACCTTGACGAAATATCAAAAATAAAAACCCACCGTAGTGGACAGGTGGTGTCGCTGCACAAACCGTTGTTATTATTGTTGGCGCTAAGTAGGTTTTTGAAAAACGGTGAGCAGAAGTTCTTATATGACGATGTTGAGGAGGAAATGAAGCGGCTTTTGGTTGAGTATGGATTGAAAAACACAAAAGCGGTAAGGCCCCAATATCCCTTTGTATATTTAGCATCTAGCAGTGCATTATGGAAATGCTCCGTTAATAAAAGTGAGTTGAGCAACCCAGATGTAGCAACACGTAAGGAAGTATTAGGGGCAACCGGGCAGCTAGCGACTGGATTTATCAACTTCCTAAAGGAAAAAGACCACGCAGAACAAGTCATCACCACCCTACTCCACACCTATTGGCCAGAGGCCTATCATTGCGAGATATTGGAAACTTTAGGGATCGGGGATTTACAATCGATGGCAGCTTACAATGATAATAAACCCCAAAGCCGTGACAAAAGCTTTGTGGTAGATGTATTGGATGCTTACGAACGAAAGTGCGCCATATGCGGGTATTCCATCCGTTTGGGCGATGCGCTCATCGGCATAGATGCATGTCATTTGAAGCCCATACAGCATTATGGCGATGATTTGGTCACCAACGGTCTGGCCTTATGCAAAATGCACCACTGGGCCTTGGATCGTGGCGCCATTACCATCAACCCAAACCGCCAGGTCATCATATCCGATAAACTCAACGGCCCAAAGCTAGACGACTTCTTCGTACTCTACGACCACAAACCCATCCACATCCCGCGCGACAACAAGAAACACCTGGCAGATGCGAATATTGAGTATCATATGGAGTATGTGTTTGTGAAGTGATTATATATTATAGTTTTAAAAGATTAACGAAAAGCTTGAAGCACATGAAAATATAGTTATTCAAGTTTTTTAAATATTTTTGTTTATCTTAAATAAGGTATAAATGAAGAAAAACATTTTTTACATTCTTGAACTAACATATTTACTGAATCGCTACAATATTATCGATTGGCAACTAGATGAAAGGGGGTTTATCAAAAGTCAACTGACAAGGGAATTCTCTGTTAGATTTAGGTTCCATGAAAATCGAACCGGACAAAACGTAATTGAATTCGAAGGGCATTATTCATATAAAACATTTAAAAATGTAATTGAGAGCAAAACGTTTTATCATTATTTCAGACAAAATGAACAGTTTGAATTTCAGCTTTTAGAAATGGACGTATTCTTTAAAAATATACAAAGCAAGATAGGCGTTCAAATGCCTAATAATGAAAAATGTATACCTCGTGAACTAAACATGATTTTTTACAAAAATCATGTTGAATTGAGTGAGTTACCTGATTTAATTGAAATAAAGCCATTTGATGGCACATTATACGCTGATATTTTAAAAATGCAGGTAATACCAAACATCAAATAATGTGGGTCTGAATTGAAAAAGTGATGTTATTTAAACTATATAATAAAATATTAACAAAAATATTCCGTTTGATCAGAAAGCAAAAGCATAAGGACTCAATTATATGACAATCAAAGGCTGGCAAAAAGTGGGAGATGGTTGAATTTGCGGTAACACATATGCTTACGCAAGCAATGATTAATCCTGGAAGATCGCGACCCCATAGGGATATTAAATATTGGTTGGATTTTGATAAATTAAGTGGCCAAGAAGTTTTAAATCGAATATCTCAAAACAGTAAAAGCCAGAACAGATCTGTAAATGACAATTTGAAGCTTGATTACATAAAATCGTTCAAAAATGGCAAAATGACAGATTTATTAAAGCACAACCAAATTCAAGTAAATCCGAATAGACAATACAATGGAATGATAATGAGTTATCCAAATTGTTATCCTTTATCACCAGATAGCTTATTTTATAATTTTGGTGAAGATGAGTGTGTAAAACCATTTAAAGCCCCTTTAAGTACAGATAAATTTCTTGAATTGAGCGCACCGATCTTTAAAGAACCAAAACAAGCCAAGGTTAGCAGAATTAAAAAGGCGGTGCAATACATCGGTGGACGAGGAAAAACATTAAATGCGCTACCTATAAGGTTATTTATAGAATTATTGCCAATGGATCCAGTTTATGTTCATGTATAGAAGTTTGAATGCAAATATTTTAGATGAAGCCCAAAAACAACAAAGTATTTTGTTTGGACTGTGAAAGGCCTAAGATGCTTTTCGAAACCCAGAAAAAGGCTGAGAACTTCATAAAATTCAATTCTACAGAGATTGAGTCGGAAAACGGGTATGGACCGAAACGTGCATACCTATGCTCGTTTTGCGGGGGTTGGCATATTACAAGCATGGACAGATTTGCAGGTAAATCAGAAAAAGAAAACATGCTTGAAAGTTATTTAAGTGATAAGAAGTTAGACGGACATATTAAATATTTAAATGGTCTGGACCAAGCACTCATAATCGCAGAGGTAAACCTGGAAATAGAAAATGTTCTATTGGAAAAAGATGTGCAAGAAGTTAAAATTGAAATTAAGAACCAAATAGAATATTTAAAAACAGAAATAGAAACCAAAAAACTGCAAAAAGATATAGAAAGCAGGAATAAATGTAAAGAACTCAAGTGGAGGTTAGAGGCATTGTATAAAATCCGGAAGCAAAAGGGACTTTTAGAATGAAATTATTTATTAAGGTAATATTAATATTTTTATAGAAATAATAATCTTGCATCAAGAATTTAATAACCGGTTAAAAAGATCAATACACCTTCTACAGATGATGGTTCGGTCTTTTTAGACACTAGACGCGGGGACGCTTACGATTTAAATTGCGTTTGATTTTATCTGTCAGCATTAGCTCATCCTAGCAATAAAAACGAAGATGTAAGCACGTGGATACATGACAAAAGGGGGATCGTAATAAACAACAGCGGGTTCATTTTCCGATAAATATCAAATTCGAGTCCATCAGCTAAATCCGTGTTATCCGTGTTCTAAAAAAATGAACGCTGATTGAGTGGATTAAACCCTTCGTCCGATAGCTATCGGATAAGCTCAGGGCGACGCGGATTTACTCGGATTCATTTCACGCAAAGAGCGCAAAGGATATCGCAAAGAGCACTAAGAATTATATCACCACCTACTACCTACCATCCACTACCCACTACCTACTACCTACTACCTACTACCCACCACTTACAACCTAATCGCCAGCTGTAGGGTTCCGCCTAATCCTTGCTCAACGATCTTTTGTAGAGTGGAGATACGGACTTCCTTGATGTTGTTTTCTATTTTGGAGATGTAGGATTTGGTTGTGCCGGTTTTGTCGGCCAATTGTTCTTGAGTCAAACCACGGTCGAGGCGAGCTTGTTGCAATAGTGCGCCTACTTTGAAATGCTCGTATCCACTTTCGAGAATCTCGCGTTTATGAGCGCCACGCTTACCATAAGTACGATCCACAAAAGCATCAAGGGATTCGGTTGATTTTCTTTTCGATTTCATAACGGCGTTTGATTTCAATGGCTTTTTCGATTTCACGGCGAGGCGTTTTTTGTGTTTTCTTGATGAATCCATGAGTTACGATGATGATTTGTCTTTGGTCGAAAAAGCAACATAATCGTATAGCGATTCCGGATGTCTGTACTCGGATTTCGTATAATCCATGAGTAGACTCCAGGTGCTTGAGATATGTTTCGGGTATTCTCGGTAACTCCTCAACTAGCCGCAGGGTCCAAATGACCTTGGACTTTGCCTTAAACGACAGTCTTTCGAAGAAATCCTGAAAATACGACCCATAAAACCTGACCTCTCGGATTTTTGCATTTTCTCCCATACAAATATACAAAATGTTGCCCCATAGTGCAACAAATAAAAACCTTAAAAAAAGGCCTTCGCCGCAATACTTGTGCCGAAAGGCCCAACATAGATTAAATTAAACGATTAACTTTTGGGAACACGGATTGGGCGGATAGCAGCGGATGTTCACGGATTTATTTCTCGCAAAGCACGCAAAGAAATGCGTCAAGAACGCGAAGCCCTATTAAACCATTCGACAATTACTGCCTGATATTACTATTCTGTCGGCGGGTGGCTTGTCCACGAACGGTGCGAACCGTAAGATTGGTCAGCCTGGGGGTGTAGCCTTGTGCGACAAGACCAATCAAACGGTTGGCGTTCGTGGTGCCTTTTTTGGTTACTTTTTGGGCAAGCAAAAAGTAACAAGAAACGCCGTAGGCAAGTTGCGTAATTATAAAACGATTATGATTTTATGGATTAATCAAAAATAAACTTACACCAAAATTGAAACATCGATTTCACGAACTTCAGAATATTTGCAAGCCTTTTTCACGGAGGGTATACAATGGGTGCAAAAGGCTTTTTTTTAACGAACTCATTTGCTTTTTTAGTTTTTATCTTTGCCAGCTTCGAGAAATAATTGGTTAGTTTTACACAAGCTCTTTTATACTTTTTATTATAATTAGTCAACGAGCGGTAATTTTTAGAAACCGTTAGAATTTTTCTCAAACCTGTTCAGCAGATAGCATCGCTAACACCTTTTCATTTTTCAAAATCTTCATTTTATGAATTTCAATTTTTTGGTTTCGACGATTGAACAAACGCATCGTCAATTTCAGCAACAAGCTGCCAAGGCCATCAACATCCAGTTGACAATGAGAAATTGGTTGATTGGTTTTTACATCGTAGAATTCGAGCAGGCGGGGGAAGATAGGGCTAATTATGGAACCGGAGTAATTGACGCGTTGGCTGAAAAAATGATAAAAATTAAGGGAGTTGATCGGCGATCATTGTTTCGGTTCAAGGAATTTTATTTGATGTATCCACAAATCAAATGCGCGATCGTTCAACAGGAATTGATTTCAGCGGAATTGGCCTCTAGCGTATTGCCCCAGAGTTGGTATATGAATGCGGATACGAATCGATTAGGAAAAGTGGGGTCAGCGACCCCACAATTACAAAACAATGAAAATCAAATAGATGCTTGGATTTTAATAACCAAGTTGTCGTATTCGCATATTGAGCAATTATTAGCCATAGAGGATGCATCCAAGCGCAGATTTTATGAAAAGGAATGCATCCAAGGCACCTGGAGTATTCGTGAGCTTAGACGGCAAATCAACAGCTTGTATTACGAACGCAGCCGAATGAGTCAAAAGCCCGATAAACTTCGCGAATCCATCACGATAAATTCAAAAACCAGATCTGATAACGATTTTATAAAGTCGGTGTATGCTTTCGAATTCCTGGATTTGAATCTGAAAGATGTGGTGGAGGAAAGTGATTTGGAAAAGGCCTTGGTTGATCACTTGCAGGAATTCATGCTGGAACTGGGCCACGGCTTTTGTTTAGAGGCAAGGCAAAAGAAAATCCTGATAGGTGATACATACTATTTTATCGACCTGGTGTTTTATCATCGAATCCTGAAATGCCATGTACTAGTGGAACTGAAAGTGGATGCTTTTGATCATGCACATATATCACAACTGAACACCTATGTCAATTATTACAGGCAGGAAGTCAAATCACACAATGACAAACCACCAGTTGGAATATTGCTGGTGACAAATAAAAACCAATCTTTGGTTGAATACGCCACAGCTGGTATGGATAACCGGATGTTTGTATCGAAGTATCTGCTCAAGCTGCCTTCAAAAGAGCTCTTACAAGACTTTATCAGCAGCGAAATCAAGGATTGGAAGCTTAAATGAGGATTATATTTCAAATAAGATATATTGCACGCAAAGAAATGCGCCAAGAACGCGAAGAGGTTATCCTAAAAAACATCTCAAATAAAATCCGTGCCAATCCGCTTGATCAGTTTTATCCGTGTTCTAAAAAACGAACGCTGATTGGGCGGCTTAGACAGATTTCATTCGCATCAAAAACAAGCCCATCTACCCGGTGACTTAATTCCGCTTTATCTAGGGACGCTTTAACCTAAATTCCTATTCAACACACTTACGAGTAAACGCTTTACGGTCTCCATCTCGTCCGGTTTGCTTTCGGCAACAAATAAGGTCAAACTTGCCAAGGCTTCATTGCTGATCACGGTTTTGCCACCCGAGGTGTATAGTAGTCCGTTTCGCGACAAGAAAAGCAGGAAGCATGCGGCTGCGATGCGTTTGTTTCCGTCAACAAAGGCATGGTTTTTCACTATCAAGTACAATAGCATGGCTGCCTTTTCTTCCAAAGAAGGATAAAAATCCTCTTCACGGTGGCCCTGCATAATTTGACAAACTGCACTATCGAATCCACCGTCTTTCAACATTCCGAATAAATTCGAATCAATATCAGAGCGCATTTTATTGATTAGATGCTCATATTCCTTTGAGGATGGGAATTCGGTTTTGGTGAAATGTGTTCCGCGATCATCTAAGGCCTCATGATCATAATCATCAAGCAATCGCAACCCTTCGCGGAAGTGATTTAGCCAGTCGTACGACTCTGTATTACTGATTTTTTCTTCTATTACTCTACTTAGGATTCTGATGCCATCGTGCAACACTTTCAGCTCCTTGTTCTGCTGTTCGAGCCGCTTTTCATTGATGGCCACGCCCTCTATCAGATAGGCTTTCAGTCGCTGCGTAGCCCATTGACGGAATTGTGTTCCCCTTTTGGAATTTACGCGGTAGCCTATGGATATAATGAGGTCGAGATTATAGTGCTCTACATTCCTTTTAATCAGCCTATTACCCTCCGGTTGAACTGTCGCAATTTTTGCGACAGTTGAATCAATATCTAACTCACCTTCTTTGAAAACATTAACAATATGCTTGCTTATGGTTTTGATATCCCTATCAAAAAGCAATGATAATTGCTGACGATTTAGCCAGACGGTATCATTCTCAAGCTTAACATGAAGCTCGATATTATTATCATTTGATTTATAAATTTCAATTTGGTTATTAGCTATCATAATTGTCTTAAGAATGATTTTACTGGGATTTGCGAAAAGAATTTTCCAAAAAAGCTTCGATGAAAAGTTAAACCCGCCGCAATGCCCGTGCCGAAAGGCCGAGTTCCGATTGAATTAAACGTTTAATATTGGGGAACGCTGATTGGGCGGATTAAACACTTCGACCCTTCGACAAGCTCAGGGTAAACAAGCTCAAGGCGACGCGGATTTGCGTGGATTTCATTTTCGCTAAAAAATCCGCGTCCTTGCGCGTGGTCTGTCAATCCGTTTTCAATTTGTTAAGGCTACCCACGTAGTGCGCAGCAGGTTCCTGCTACCTCCCACTCTACCCGGGCTTGACAAATCTCGCAAATTATTGTATTTTAGTATTTTCCAATTGAACGGGAGTTGACTAACTACCTGCAAATAATACAAGAGTATACGCTGTCGCTAACCAACACGAAGACGGTGAGCGAAGTATGCTGGGAACTGACCAAGAATGTAATCGCACATATCGGGTTCGAGGATTGTGTAGTGTATCTGTATGATGAGAACTCGGGCCGACTGATTCAAGTGGCTGCGCATGGACCTAAGAATCCCATCGACCTTGATATCTACAACCCCATCACCCTCAAACCAGGCGAAGGCATAGTGGGTAATGTTTTTTCATCCGGAAAAGCGGAGATTATTTCCAACACTCGCCTCGATGATCGCTATGTGGTGGATGATCAGTTCCGGTTTTCTGAAATCGCCGTACCCATCCTGCACAACGGCAAGCCCATCGGCGTAATTGATAGCGAACATTCGGAAATCGGTTTTTTCAATGATGATCATCGGATGATTTTGACAACACTCGCGTCAATCGCATCCAACAAGATTGTAAAGACCCGGGCATTCGACCGGCTGCAGATGTTGAATATAGATTTGGAAAAGCGTAGGGCTAAAGAAGAGTTACGCAACCAAGAGCTTAGCAGATTGAACGCACAACTGGATGAAATCATCTACAGCCTGTCACATGATTTCCGCGGACCGGTGCTGGCTACACGCAGCTTGATTGAGCGTCTACATGTGAATCCCGTTAAGTTCAACGAATATTACCCGATGCTTTTCAAAACGGTGAATAAGCTCGATAGCATCCTTCTGAACATCTACTACTACTCCAATAACCTTCGTAATCCTGTTCAATCGAATTTGGTGATTCCCGAAACGCTCATCACCGATATGATCAAGTTTTTGCGCAATGAGTTCAAAGAGGAATTCGAGTTTGAGATGCACTCACAAGGGGCGGGTTATATTGAAACAGATGAATCGCGACTTAAGGTTATTGTGCGCTCGGTGCTGATGAACTCCATCCAATTCGGAGCGCTGGAGGGCAAACCACTTTGTTTGAAAGCTACCGTTTTGCACGGAAAAGAAACCTGTAAAATCATTCTCGAAGATAATGGCCCGGGTATTCCTGAGCGATTACTTAACAATATGGATTCCGTTTTCATGCGAGGCACTTCGCAAAGCGATGGCGCCGGCATAGGTATTTTTGTTTGTAGAGAGGTTGCTCGTCGCATCGGAGCCAAAATTACTTGGGATAGTCAGCCGCTGGATGGCACTAGGGTGGAGATTGAGATTTCGTCGAAAGGGCTTTAAGGAAATGAATAATTGTGAACGCGGATTAAACCCTGCGCATGATTGCAAACGGAAAAGTTCCGGTTAAGGCGGCTTTACGCGTGTTTCATACTATACAAAACTAAATTCGCGTCCATAAGCTGAATCCATTTTATCCGTGTTAACCAGAAAAATAATAAATTGTTAAATACTGATTTACAATTACTTGTATCAGATGGGCAAGAAAAAATATGACACGATTGCATACCAACGATTTGTTTTTCAAAATATTGTTTTCTACTTTAGAAATACCCATCGTACTAATACATAATAACCATGGACGGCCAATTGCATATCATACAGGCCTTCACCAATTCCTTGTCAGCGAAAACTTCGCTGGAAAAAGTATGCTGTGAACTGGTTAGCAAAACGATTGAATTCTTTGGCGCGGTTGATGTTGCTGTTTACCTGTACACCGACAAAACACAGGAGCTGGTAAGAACGGCTTCCGCCAAGAGCGGAACAGGCACCCTGCATGTGCCACACCCTCCCAAAATCTTGTTGCCCGGAGATGGATTCGCTGGTTGTGTTTTCAAAAAAGGGAAACCCGATTTACGAACCCGAATCCTGCGAAGCAATTCACCTCGTAAAACAGATTACTGTGAAATGGCCGTGCCTTTGTGTTATGCCAACAAGGCCATCGGAGTCGTTCATGTAATAAGCAACAGGAAAGGAAAAATTACGCAAGATGGGATGATGTTCCTTTCAGTCCTCGCATCCATTGCATCCACAGTGATCATCAAAACCATTGCAAGCACACGATTGAATCAAACCGAGAACAAGTTGCTTCGTACAAGAACATTTAACGCACGCGATAAACAACGGTTTGAAGAAATCAGAGGGCGCATGGATGAAATCCTATACAGCCTGTCGCACGAATTCCGAGGTCCAGTGCTCACCACCATGAGCCTCATTGAACGAATGGCACACGACCCCAAACGGTTCGATGAATACCATCCGATGCTCAAGACCACGGTGAACCGGCTAGATAGCATCCTGCTGAACATCTACTACTATTCGAACAACCTCCGCGAACCGGTGCTCACCAACGCCGTTATCCCCGAAAGGTTGATTCAAGAAATCGTGGAGTTTTTAAAGCATGAATTCAAAACTGCATTTGATATAAGGATACGAAGCAACAGCGAGGGATACATCATCACCGATGAGAACCGCTTCAAGGTCATCATTCGTTCACTTCTAATCAATGCGCTGCAATACGGACACAACGGCTCCTCGAATCCGGAAATCGATATCGAATTGCATTTTTCGTCAGACGACTGCAAAATATCCATTCAAGACCATGGACCTGGATTACCTAAATCGCTTCGCAAAAAAGCCAACAGCATTTTCAACCGTGGTACTGCAAGCAGCAAAGGTGCAGGAATTGGGATATTCGTTTGCAAGGAACTCTCTCGAAAGATCGGTGCAAAAATCGAATGGATCAGTGAAGAGGGCAAAGGTACGCGTGTAGAGTTGGTGATACGAAACGGTGATCAGTAGCATTTGTTTGCCGGCAAGGAATCTACATTAAACACCCTCCTGCGGCGAGGCAAAACACTACCACCGCCTTCTGCCAATGCATACCGCCTGCTGATTTTATCCCTACCTTCGAGCCGCGATGGAAAACAAACCCGTTATTTGTATCGGAGCGGCATTGGTGGATGAGATTTTCACCGGCAAAGCAACCATTGAGCCAGGCACTAGCAATCCCTCCACCCTATTCAGAAGCGCTGGTGGTGTGGCACGAAACATTGCTTCGCACTTGTCTCGGCTCGGCCACCCATTGGAGTTGATTTCCCACATCGGCAACGATGCCTCCGGAGATTGGTTATTCAAGCAGTGCACAGACGCTGGCATCAAAATGAATCTTGTTGTGCGAACGGAACAACCCACGGGTTGCTTCACAGCCATCAACCACTCGAACGGACAACTCTTCGTAGGTGCATCGATATCGTATCTGGAAACCGAACTGACTACCACATATCTGGAGTCGATATCAACATCATTGCGCGAAGCACGATTATTGGTACTGGATTGTAACCTAAGTGTGGAGTGCATCCAATGGATCTTGCAGTTCGCACAGCAAAACAAAATACCTTGCATCATCGAACCTGTTTCAGTCCCGAAATCCCAAAAGCTTAAACAAGCTGATCTTTCATTCACCCTGATGATTTCCCCCAATGAATCGGAATTGTGTGCCATTGCAGAAACAGCGGATCTGAAATCTGCAATCGACAAGGTGCATGGTCGTGGACTGAAACACCTTTGGATGCGTTCGGGCGACAAAGGATCGACGATATACAGTCCAACCGGTAACCTTCACCTCGATGCACCTAACACCTCGCTACAAGATACCACCGGTAGCGGTGATGCCGCCTTGGCGGGATGGATTCATGGGTGGTTGATTGGTGCGAAGCCCGAAGATTGCCTACGGCTCGGACACGCCCTCGCTGGAATCGCCATTTCCGTAAAGGGAGCAGAGCTGGAAAAACTGGATCGAGACCTGCTGATTGAGGCATACAAGAACTTTTAACACCAAGATGAACCCGTTTTTGAAGATACATCCCGAAGTAGCAGACGCACTGCGTAACAATAAACCCGTGGTGGCTTTGGAGTCAACCATCATCGCCCATGGCATGCCTTATCCGCAAAATGTAGAGACGGCTCGTGCGGTGGAGCACATCGTGCGTGAACAAGGCGCCATACCCGCCACCATCGCCATACTGCATGGCAAACTATGCGTGGGGCTCGATGAAAAACAATTGGAAGAGCTTGGCAATTCAACCGATGTGTGGAAAGTAAGTATCCGCGACATGGCCTATGTGGTGAGTAACAAACTCGCTGGAGCCACAACAGTGGCTGCCACCATGCGCATAGCATCTGAAGCGGGCATTCGCATTTTTGTAACCGGTGGCATCGGTGGCGTTCACCGAAGCGCTGAAACCACTATGGACATATCATCCGACCTTACGGAGATGTCGAAGACAAGCGTTGCCGTTGTTTCCGCTGGTGTGAAATCCATCCTCGACATCGGACTCACACTCGAATACCTGGAAACGCTTGGTGTACCAGTGGTCACATACGGACAACCCGATTTCCCAGCATTCTACTCTCGCAAGAGCGGATTCAAAAGTCCGCTGCAGCTCGACACACCCAACGCCATCGCAAGCATGCTGCACTCCAAGTGGTCAATGAATCTGGAGGGCTCAGTGCTCATCGCAAACCCGATCAGCGAAGCCGATGAAGTGCCTTTTGAAGTCATGGAAAAACACATCCGTCAAGGGCTCGAAGATGCAGCCAAAGCCGGTATCAGCGGAAAGCAAACCACACCCTTCCTTTTGAAACGAATTGCCGAAATCACAGGAGGCGACAGTTTGATATCGAACATCGCGTTGGTGAAGAATAATGCAGCGGTCGGAGCACAAGTTGCCAAGGAGTTGTTGATTGTAAGTGGCGGGTAGTAAGTGGTGGGTAGTAGTAGCACCACCTACCACCTACCACCTACCACCTACCACCTACCACCTACCACCTACCACCTACCACCTACCACCTACCACCTTACTTCCCTAACTATTCACTAACTTCGCAAATCCCCTAAAAATGGGCTGATTGGTGAAGGATTTTACGGAGAATATCGAGGTTTTAGGCGCCCGAGTGCACAACCTGAAGAATGTGGATCTCGTGTTTCCACGAGAGAAACTGGTGGTGATCACGGGGTTAAGTGGCAGTGGAAAATCGTCCCTAGCCTTCGACACTATTTACGCAGAGGGACAGCGTCGTTACATGGAGACTTTCTCGGCCTATGCGCGCAGCTTCTTGGGAAACATGGAGCGACCTGATGTGGACAAGATCTCAGGTCTCAGCCCTGTCATCAGCATCGAACAAAAAACCACGGGTACGAACCCCCGTTCTACCGTAGGTACCATTACCGAGATCTACGACTTTTTACGACTCCTCTACGCCCGTGCCGGCGAGGCCTTCAGCCATGTGACCGGCGAGAAAATGGTGAAGCTGTCGGACGACCAAATCATCAAACTCATCATCGACCAGTTCCGTGGAAAGAAAGTAGCGTTTCTGGCACCTGTGGTGAAAGGTCGCAAGGGACACTACCGCGAGCTGTTTGAATCCATCATGCAGTCGGGGTTTCTTAAAGTGCGCATCGATGGTGAGGTAAAAGATGTGAAGAAAGGATTGCAAGCCGATCGATACAAAACGCACGATATCGAAATCATCATCGACCGCATCACCGTCGGTGACGATCAACTATCACGCATCACTGACTCGGTACGCATCGCCATGAAGCATGGCAAAGGATCGATGATGGTTTGGGAAGAAGACGATGACCAGGTACGACATTATTCGCAACATCTGATGTGTCCAACCTCGGGCATCTCATACAATGAGCCTGCTCCCAACACCTTCTCATTCAATTCGCCCTACGGCGCATGTCCAAAATGCAACGGACTAGGCACCGTTCCCGAAATCGACATCAACAGCATCATACCTGATCGCAAGGTGAGTATCAAAGCGGGTGGTATCGCGCCACTCGGACCTTACAAGGACAATTGGGTGTTCGCACAGATCCAATCCATCGGCCGCAAGTATGGATTCAACCTGACCACTCCTATCGGAGACATCTCCGAGGAGGCTCTTGGTGTTGTTCTATATGGCTCCGAAGAAATGTTCCAAGTGAGCCGAGAGTATCGCAAAGGCGATTCGCACCAATATGCGGTGGCCTTCGAGGGCATTGTCAACTTCATCGTCGGACAAGTGAATGAGAGCTCCTCCGCATCGATGAAGAAATGGGTGGACGGATTCATGCATGCCGTTTCTTGTCCCATGTGTAACGGTAGCCGCCTCAAATTGGAATCGCTGCAATTCAAAATCGGTAACAAAAATATTGCGGAGCTTGCGCAGATGGATATCATCCAACTCGAAACTTGGATCAACGGATTGGATAAGAAACTCACCAAGCGCCAAGAGCAAATCGGTCGAGAGGTGTTGAAAGAGATCCGTAAGCGTATCCGCTTTCTGCTTGAAGTTGGTTTGGATTACCTCACACTCGACCGCACATCGAAGAGTTTGTCGGGTGGAGAGTCGCAGCGCATCCGCCTGGCCACCCAGATCGGCTCACAGCTGGTTGGTGTGTTGTATATATTGGATGAGCCGAGTATCGGACTGCATCAGCGCGACAATGTTCGACTCATCAACTCGCTTCGTGAGTTACGAGACCTGGGTAACTCGGTGATCGTGGTGGAGCACGACCGCGAAACCATCATGTCGGCCGACCATGTGATCGACTTGGGCCCTGGCGCCGGAACACACGGAGGAAAAATTGTTGCCGAAGGTACTCCGAATGCCATTTTGGGAAGCGATTCGTTAACCGCAAAGTACCTAAATGGCACCATTGAACTACCCGACTCCAAATTGCGCAAAGGAAACGGGAAGGTATTATCGCTCTACGGCGCGAGGGGACACAACCTGAAAGACATCAATGTACATTTCCCTTTGGGAAAACTCATTTGTGTGACGGGTGTGAGTGGAAGCGGTAAATCATCGCTCATCAACGAAACCCTATACCCTGTTCTCAGTCATCATTTTTATCGCTCTACCGTCAAGCCATTACCTCACAAATCGGTGCAAGGATTGCAACACATTGATAAAGTGATTGAGATTGATCAATCGCCAATTGGCCGTACACCTCGAAGCAATCCTGCTACATACACGGGCGTCTTCAGTGACATCCGGAACCTGTTCGCCCAATTGCCTGAATCGAAAATCAGGGGTTATCCTCCCGGATGGTTTTCCTTCAATGTGAAAGGTGGTCGATGCGAGACCTGTCAAGGTGCGGGCATGCGAGTAATTGAGATGAACTTCCTTCCCGATGTGTATGTGCATTGTGAAAGCTGCAATGGCAAGCGTTACAACCGCGAAATACTCGAGGTGCGTTATCGTGGCAAGTCGATCAACGATGTGTTGGACATGAGCATTGAAGAAGCCGTTGAGTTTTTTGCTAACATGCCAAGCATCCATCACAAAATATCAACCATCAAAGAGGTTGGTCTGGGATATATTACGCTCGGACAACAGTCGACAACCTTATCTGGTGGCGAAGCACAGCGGGTGAAGTTGGCCACCGAACTTTCCAAAAAAGATACTGGCAACACGCTATATATATTGGATGAGCCCACCACCGGCCTGCATTTTGAGGATGTTCGCATCCTGCTGGAGGTGCTTTCGAAGCTCACCGACAAAGGCAACACCGTGGTGGTGATTGAGCACAACATGGATGTGATTCGATGCGCCGACCACATCATCGACATCGGCCCGGAAGGGGGTAGTCGAGGTGGCGAATTGGTGGCCGAGGGCACCCCTGCGTCCATCATGAAAAACCCCAAGAGTATTACGGGCGAGTATCTGAAGCGCGAAATCGCGGCGATGAAAGCGGCGAAGCGATAGGTAAAATCGGTCATTGGTCATTGGCGTGGAAAGTCACCACTAACCACCTAATACCTAATACCTACTACCTACTACCTACTACCTACCACCTACCACACCCCATCCGAAACCTTTTTTGGCCTTTTCAGTATAAGAGCAGGTGAAAAAATCCCCTGAGCTTCAGTGGATTTTAAAATACTGATTAACAATAAATTAAAACTATGGAAGAAAAGCTCGTCACCATCCTTTTGGTTGAAGACGATGCCGTTGATGTGATGAACGTGCAGCGAGCATTCAAAAAAAATAATATCAAAAATCCATTGGCCATTGCCGGCAATGGGTTGGAGGCCCTGAACATGCTTCGCGGCCAGGAGGGTTATGAGAAGATCAACCCTCGTCCACAAATCATCCTATTGGATTTGAACATGCCAAAGATGAACGGCCTCGAGTTCCTGAAGGAGCTGCGCCAGGATCCACAGCTTCGTTCCATCAGCGTGTTTGTGATGACTACCTCCAATGACGACCGTGATCGCGTGGATGCCTACGATTTGAATGTGGCAGGCTATATCATCAAACCCGTATCCTTTGAAAAATTCGTAAACGCCGTTTCCATACTGAGTAGTTATTGGAAACTGTGTGAACCATCAGAAGTACCGACATGCTTCAGCAACAACTAAGAATACTCGTCATCGACGACGACGAACTCGACCGCATGGCCCTCATGCGTTCCGTTCGTAAATCGGGTTTCAATGCAGAGGTGATTACCGCTGCTAACGAGACCGAAGGCCTCATCGCACTGCAGGAAAACGAGTTCGACATCATCTTCCTCGATTACAACCTACCCGGTTGTACCGGAATCGATTTCATGCGAGCCAACCGAAACAAGTTGAGTGGCGCACAAGTAATCATGGTCACTTCGCAAGGCGATGAGAAACTCGCCGTGGATGCCATGAAACTAGGTGTATGTGATTACATGCCTAAGAATATGGTCAATCCCGATGGTATCGGTCAAAGCCTACGCTATGCGCTACGCTTGCGCGATGCCTCAGAGCGCAACCGGAAAATACAGGAGGAACTGTACCTCACCGAACGCAGATTGGATACGGTAGTCGACAAGTCCCAAATACTGTTCTTTGCCATCAACGCCAACCGCGAATACACGATGTTCCGTGGCCATTGTGCCAGTAACTTGGGCATCGACCCTCAATACATCATCGGAAAGAAAGTATCAAACACCAAGCACCTCTTTCCAATCGATGAATCGTTCTTCAGCGCGCTTGAAAACAACGACCAACATACGACCACTATTACTGCAGGCGATCTGCATTTGGAAGTTACTTGTTTCAAGCAAGCAGGAAATACACCCGATCAATTCGGCGTTACAGGCATTGCCACAGATGTAACCGAGTTGAAACGCAATGAACAAAAGCTCATCAATGATTTGTCGGTTGCACGCGAAATGGATAAAGTAAAGGAGCGATTCATGGCACACATGAGCCATGAGATTCGCACGCCTATCCACGGCATCATGAGCTTGACCAACATCCTGATTCGCAACATCAGCGACAGCGAGCAACAAAACTACCTGAACGCCATCAAGAAATCGGCCGACAGTCTGCTCGTTATTGTAAATGACATTCTCGATATCGCGAAAATCGACGACGAAAAAATGACCTTCGAGCAAACCGTCTTCAACTTGAAAGAGGAAGTGGAATCCTCTTGCGAGTTATTCCGATTGAAGGCAGAAGAAAAAGGCGTTGCATTCAAAAAGCAATTTGGCCCCGAGTTACCTACATGGGTCAAGGGCGATCCTACTCGTTTAGGACAAATTCTGAACAACCTTGTGAACAACGCCGTGAAATTCACCTCCGAAGGTGAAGTTGCGGTACAAGTAAACCTGGTAGAGTCTAATACATCCTACACCATGGTCCGTTTTGAAGTCATCGACACCGGCATCGGCATTCAAAACGATAAGCTACAAACCATATTCGAGAAATTCACTCAGGCAAGCGAAGACATCACCCGACGCTTCGGAGGAACCGGACTTGGCTTGAGTATAGCCAAAAAGCTCACTGAATTGCAAGGAGGCATGATGGATGTGGATAGCAGATATGGTCAGGGTACTACCTTCACATTTAGCATCCCCTTCGAAATTCCTGCCGACCATGAGATTCCAGCAGAAGACATAGTTTGTGAAACCATAGAAAAGACAAACCTTGAAGGCATTCGCATTCTAGTGGTTGAGGATAACGACATCAATCGACTTGTGATAAATCGTATGCTGAAAGACTTTAACATTTCAGCTGATCATGCAAATAATGGACAAGACGCATTGGAGAAGTTGACTATAAATCATTACGATCTCATCCTTTTGGATATGGAGATGCCTGTGATGAATGGTTACGATTGCATCCAAGAAATTCGAAAAATAAAAGACACGCGAAAGAGTCATATTCCGGTAATGGCCATGACGGCTCATGCCAGCAAAGATGAACGCGACAAATGCATACAGTGTGGCGTAAACGACTACATCTCCAAGCCATTCAAACATGCTGAATTGAAAGCCAAAATCGTTTCATTGCTGCAAAACCAAAATGGAAATACAGCCAAGGATGAAACCTCGGAGAGGCTAACCAATCTCGAATATCTGAAGATGCTATCAGACGATAGCGAGACCTTTTTCCGCGAGTTTATTGAAATGTTCCTTAGAAATACGCCTGAAACCATTGCCGAGCTGGTGAAACAAACCACTTGCAAAAACTGGGAAGGAGTCCGTCAAGCTGCACACAAGGTGAAACCATCCTTGAACTATATGGGAATGAAGGACGCTTCCAATTTGGCTGCTGATATCGAAAAAAGCGCTAAAGAACTTAGCGGACTGAACCAAATCCCTGCAAAGGTGGCAACACTATGCACCTTGTGCGAAACAGCCTATACCGAATTGAACGAAGAAATCAACAACCTGAACTGAACCATGGCACGCATATTTTTAGTAGAAGATGATATGACCGTTGCAGCATTATTGCGACACAGCATTGCAGCGCAAGATCATGAGGTTATGCATTTCACTGATGCAGAGGATTGCTTAGGCAACATGGGACTTCGTCCTGATATCATCTCCATCGACTATAATCTGCCTGGCATGAACGGCATCGAGCTGATGCAAAAGGTGAGAGAAGCCGATCCGATGGTGATGGTTATTCTTGTATCAGGACAAGAGTCGCGTGAAGTGATTGTAGAAGCATACCGCAAAGGCGCCTCCGATTACATCATTAAAAATGACAGCTTGCATGCCAACTTCGCCAATGCCATGGAAAACCTTTCTGCCAATGTAAGATTGCGCAAGGAGGTAGAGGTGTTACGCGAACAAATCATCGATCGTCATAAATACTCCAGCATACTTGGCAACAGTCAGGCCATCCTGAAAGTGCTCAAGCTGATGCAGAAGGTGGAGAAGAGCAACATCATGGTGCTCATCACCGGTCAGAGCGGCACTGGCAAGGAATTGGTGGCAAAAGCCCTTCATTACAATTCCAACCGTGCACGCAAACCGTTTGTAACGGTAAACATGGGTGCAATCCCGGAGGATTTGGTGGAGTCGGAACTTTTCGGCCATGAGAAAGGTGCTTTTACAGATGCCCGTGATCGACGCATCGGAAAGTTCGAAGAGGCTGATGGAGGCACCATCTTCCTCGATGAAATCGGCGAGATGACCTTGCATCTGCAATCAAAGTTACTGCGCGTACTCCAAGAAAAAGAAGTAACTCGTATTGGGAGCAATAAAACCATCAAGCTCGACTTCCGCATGATTGCAGCCACAAACCGGAACCTCATCAATGAGGTGAAAGAAGGCCGCTTCCGCGAAGACCTATTCTACCGCATACAAGGATTTCTTATTCACCTCCCTCCTCTCAAAGAGCGTGGCGATGATGTGATCCTATTGGCCAAAAGCTTCTTGTCGGAATTCTGCATCAACAACCGCATGAACCAGCCGGAGCTGTCGCGCGAAACCATCGCCTTCATGCTGAAATACGAATGGCCTGGAAACATCCGCGAATTGAAAGCCGTAATAGAGCGTGCCGCCGTGTTGTGCGAGAACAACACCATCACACCTGAAGACCTCATGTTCGTAACCGCATGAAAAACCGAAACAAAAAACCCTTGTTGCGTGGTCGTACACGCCAAACCCAACGGATGCGCATGCGTGTCGTTGTGGCTGCCGCATCTGTAGTCACCATGCTATCAACCATGTTGTTACTATACTTCCAATTGTACAAGCGAGAGGATTCGTTTGCCAAGGAAATCATCCTAAAGGAAGGCGAATTACCTACTGAAACCTCGTTTGTGGCACCGGTAGTTGCAGAAGCAGACACCAACAGCAGGAATGGTGTACGATACAAAGTAGCCAAACATATCCCTAAAACAGTTTATTGATTTGGACAATCCTATTCGACATATTCGCAAACCGATTGCCACTACAGCGCAACTCCTCACCATTATCATGGTGTGTTGCCTCGTTGAAGCCTATGCAGTTACCAAAACGGCAATCAGCTCAGGCAACTTCTCCAGTCCAACAAGCTGGTCGCCATCGGGTCTACCTGCCGCAGGAGACATTGTTATCATCCCAAATGGTAAGACCATCACCACCGACATTTCATTCACCGCACACAAAATACAAATTCAAACTGGTGGCCGATTGAATGTGGAGAACAACAAGACGATTACCATTACGGGTGAAGTCATTGTTGACGGAACCATGCATGTTTACGAGGGCGATGTAGTTTGTCCGAATACTGGCACACCGGTAAACTTGGGTGCACAAGGATTGCTCGTTTGGGAACCTGCCAATAAGACCGCAACAGGTGCCACCTTGTTCACCAACGGAATTGAGAACCTACACCCTACCTCTACCCTAGTTATCAACCATTGGTATAATTACAGCAACACACCTCTCGGATCGGTAATCACAGGATCCTTTGGTAACCTAACCATCAGCACACTTTACAACGGCATGCTGTTCGAGTGGGACCAGAAAAACAGCTTTGCAGTGCATCCAGTCTTGGGAACACTGACAATCGACCAAGGTTGGGTGGTATTAGATAAGACCGGACAGCTATCACAACTGAACATCGGCGGCATCCGTTTGCTTAACGAAAACTCACACTTGGATATTCATTCGGGGGTACATACAGGAAATATCTCTTTGACAGCCGGATCATTTGAAAACAACGGCGGCACCTTCAACGGCGTGTTGAATGGCACAGCCAACTTCAATATGCGTATTACCGGAAATTTCCAAAACAAGGGCGATTTCAGGCTCCTATTCAACAATGGCCAAAGTGCAGTCAACTCCGGCAATGCCAGCTTAAAGGTGGATGGAACATTTAAACATATTGAAGGTGATTTCCGTGGTCTGTTTAACATCTCTTCCATGCAGGCGGGTACAGTAAGTATTGAAACCGGCGAAGCTGAAATTGATGGCGGTGTTTTTATTGCGCATTACGCCATGCACCGCAGCAATGGAGCCGTTTCAATGAAAACAAACGGAAAACTCCACATTAAGGCCAATGATGCCAACGACTTGTTCCGAGTTGCGGGACTCACATCCATTGGAACGAACCATTGTACCATTGGCAGCGATTGGATAATCAATGGTGAGTTGGAGATCAATGGACACATCAACTCCGAGATCACTTCATCTGTTTCGGGAGGACCTGAACAGGTAACGGTGAATGGAAAAACAATCATCGCCAATGGAAAAACGCAATTCAACATGGGTTCACATCCTACTATACTCCGTTTCAACGGCGATATGGAAGTGCGCGGCGGAAACACTTATTTCAGCAAATCATCGGGTGCACTTGATGGTATCATAAGTGGACAATTGATACTGAACAGCGGCACAGTGAATATAAGAGGAGGAAACGGAACAGGCTTGTTTCAAATTCAAGGAAGCTATACACAATCAGGAGGTGAATTGAATTTATTCAACAACCTATCAGAGGCGGCTATCCAAACTGTATCTATGGCTGTAAACGGCACATTCGCTATGATTGGAGGGAAGTTTAGATTCAACACCAATCCATTAAGCGCCGCATCGCATGAATTACAATTGAATGGATCCAATATTAATTTCGGAAGCGGAGGCACCATTACCACCGAGACCTATGCCAATAACCCTACCTACGGAACTTTGGTTTTTGGCAGAACGGGAATAACGGAGGTGCGATTCATTGATCCCGCTTTCGTCATCCAGAACACCAGACAGGTGATAGCTGCCGGAGCAACTGTTGCATTGAAGCAAGGTAAATTCATTTGCTCGAGTCAAAACACACCCTTTATGGATGCATTGGTGGTACAGGGAACATTGGACTTAAATGACTTCAGGATTGGATCCAATAAGAAGGCCCTTCATTCTGGTTTCACCGTTGCGGATGGCGGAAGGCTGCGTATCGCACACCGTGATGGCCTCTATGGCAGTTCCACCTACACTGCAATAGATATGCAAGGGAACTTCCAATACGCACTTGACCGAAACAGCATCGTCGAGTATTGTGGCGACAATAATCAAAACATAAGTGGTATCGGAGAAGGAACAGCTAACAACTTACAACACAAATACGGGATTCTGGAAATCAATAAAGAAAACGGAAATGCCAAACTTGCTTTATCAAATGTATATGTGAGAAACCGCCTCCATCTCGAAGAAGGCTTTCTTGAATTGAACCAAAACAACATTCAATTGGAAACATCTGGTGCAGGCAATGCGCCTATTACACATAACCGTGGTGGCATTATCAGCGAAAGCACATCATTGTCGAACCAAGGTCAGGTTGTTATTAAAAATATAGGTCAAAGCACTATCGAAATTCCATTTGCCAGTAATAACAAGCAAATTCATCTGTTTCAATTCGAGGCGATGACCGGAAGCGGAGACTTCATGGTTTCGACTGTTGGAACAGGAGCTGGTAACAGCCCTATGCCTTCTGGTGTTTCTAACTTACAATTGGGAAGTGAATCCAATGGCGCATCGCTTATGAGTGATCGCTGGTATTATGTGAAGGCAGATGGCATTGCTGCAAATATGGTTTTGGGATATGCTTTGGAAGAATCGCCGTCTAACCCAGACTTCCAACAAGCAAATACATCGGTGATGCGCTGGAATGGTCAATCATGGAACACCGTTGGAATGCATGTGAACCAAGCAGGTCCTGCAGCTGGTGCATCGGCCGTAAATCAATTTGGTTATATGGTTGCAGCCCTAGATCCACAGCGCCATGTAGCCGGTGTGTTGGAATTCAATGGAGCCTTAAAAAACAACCAGGTGGAATTGCAATGGACGAGCAGACCAAATCGTATGGTTGAAAAATACATTGCAGAGCGTTCTACGGATGGTGTTCAGTTCAGTATGATAATGGAAAGAACGGCGGTCACCGACATCAATAATATAACCCTTTACTCCGGAACAGATACCAATCCATTGATAGGTAAATCTTATTACCGCATTAGAGAAATAGGTACTGATGGCATACCGCGGTTCACAAACAAAATCACCATTGATAATACGGTGGCAGGCTCTTCCCTTCTAATCGGATCCGTTTATCCAACTACCTTCAACCATGAAGTAGACATAAGCTTTACTTCGGATGGTGCAGATGAGGTTACGGTTTCCCTGATCTCAAGAGATGGAAAAATCGTTCGGACTCAAAAGCTGCAATCAGCATCCGGAGAGAACAGCATCAAGCTCGAATCACTGGAAGGCGTTGCATCGGGTGTTTACTTCATCCGTATACAAAACGGAAAAAGCTCCGACACTAGAAAAATCATGAAAATTAGTTCATCGTTATAAAATAAATCACCATGGGAAGATACAGACTCAGACCCCGTACAAGGATGCGTGTCATCCACAAGCTGGCTATCGGCATTACTGTTTTGTCGACAGCAGGAATTGCATCTTATTTTGTTTTCATTGGGGGCAGTTCCAAAACAACCGACTCAACCGCGGGTTCATCCAACATGATGATTGGTTATGAAAGCGACATGGGTGAGGTACTTATAAAGTACAATTGGGAGGAAGGACAAGTGGGAAAAGCCATGATGGGTCCAGACGCCATTTACCATTCTCGTACTGCTGCATGTACCCAAGGTGGTGCTGATAACAGCCTAGGTTTAAGTCCCGGCTTGAATGGACAACCACTCAACTTCACCATTCCCGCAGTCAGGGAGATGAATCTTGGAGGCATCGACCTAAGCATGGATTACAGATTATCTGAAAAAAACTGCGAGCTGATATCCCGCGGCAGCGGCTTCACACTTGGAGTGAAAAACGGATATCTTACCGTGGCCCTGAATGCCAAAACTTCGAACAAAAAAACCATCAAGGTAAACGAGGCTACGCGATATGCCATTCCTGCCGATGATGAATTCAGAACCTACCGCTTCTTGTTTGACCCCGTAAAAGGAAAAGCAGAGCTGTTTGTAGATGGCATTACGGTATGGACCAAAGACACCGAGGAGAAATCTGTATTGGCATGGAAAGACGAAGAACCAATCATTGTTGGTAGGAACATGATAGGCGATGGAACTGGAAAAGCTTATATAGACAATCTGATATTGAAAGCCACAAGGCAATTAAGCGAGCTACCTGTTACCTTGTTAAGTTTTCAAGCCGCTGCCGAAAATGAATATGTAATGGTTTCTTGGTATACAGCCTCAGAAGCAGAAATAGATTCATTCATCCTTGAAAAATCGAAGGATGCCAAAACCTTTGAGGAAATTGGTAGGGTTGCAGCCAAGGGTGCGCCGGAAACTCTAACGGCCTATGCATTGGTGGACAAAACTCCCGTTCCCGGAGTAGCATATTACCGCTTGAGGCCCTCGAACAAGCCGCTTACCTCTATTACCATCTCCTTGATTGGATACAAATACCGTGGAACAGGAAAAGACATCCAACTCAGCGATATAGCTCCTCAGGGAGAATCAAGCAAATAGTTTCACAAGAACCGCTTTGCTTCCAAGGGCCCTATGGGCCCTTTGTTTTTTGACACATTTTGTCATAACAAAATTCTGATGGGAATTCCGTAGATTTACGGATAACATGACCGAACCCGCCCCTCATACATCCTTATTGATTTACAACTCCTCAGCAGGATCTGGAAAGACCTACACCCTGGTCATGGAGTATTTGAAATTGGTTTTACGGAAGCCCTGGCTATTCCGATCGATACTAGCCATTACTTTCACCAACAAGGCAACAGCCGAAATGAAAGAGCGCATTATTGATGCACTCACAGCTTTAGCGCACCACACTGACCAATCGCTGTTGGAAAGCGTCAAAAAGGAAACAGGCTTGACGGATCAAGTAGTTGCCGAAAGAGCCAAGCGGACGCTCGGTATGATTTTGCACGACTACTCCGGATTTTCGGTGAGCACCATCGATAGTTTTTTTGCAAAGATGGTGAGAGCCATGTCTCGCGAATTGCAACTTACTTTCGGGTATAACCTGGAGTTGGATACCACTTCCGTGATAGATGAGATTTCGAACAGGCTATTTGACGATATCGCCAGCGACCAGCAGCTGCGAGAGTGGCTCATGGCTTATGTCATGGATAAAATTGAGGCCGACAAGCACTGGAACATCGAACAAGAGGTGCAAAATATTGCAAAAACACTTTTTACCGAAGAGTTTCGAACGATTTTCCCGGATGGTGACATAAAGCCCTCTCCAACCTTCATTGCATCGCTTCAAGGCATCATACAAAGCTTCAGCAGGCAACTCAAAGACATGGCTCGGCAAATTGTTGAGGCAATTGAAAGAGAGGGATTGCTGTTCGATGACTTTTATTACAGCGGACAAGGATTCATTACAACCATTTATAAAATAGCAGATAAAGGATATTACCCTAAGTTGGAGTTCGGAGTGCGTTATACGGACCTGATGGTCAATCCTACCAAATGGGCAAAAAAGAAATCTCCAAATGAAGCTCGTGTGGTGAGTTTGGCTCAATCAACCCTGGCCAATTCGGCCTTGGAGCTGAAAAATTATTACGATGAAAATTTCATCAGGTTTATGTCGGCCTCCTCCGTAATGGAGTTCGCCTACATGTCAGGCATCATTGGTGTGCTCGACGATAAACTGAGAGGATTTCGAGAAGATGAAAACATGGTTATGCTCAGCGACCACAATCTGATGCTGCGGAAGTCCATGGAACATAACGATACTGAATTCATATACGAAAAGACGGGTAATCGCTACACCCACTTCATGCTGGATGAATTCCAGGACACCTCAGGCTTTCAATGGAACAACCTGTTCCCGCTGGTACATAATGCTGTTGCGCAAGGACAATACACATTGATCGTAGGTGATCCAAAACAATCCATTTATCGATGGAGAGGAAGCAACATGGAATTGTTGCGCACGAATGTGTTGAAGGATTTATCGGCCTTCAGCCAAGTAACAAAAACCCAAACCCTTTCCACCAACTACCGAAGCCTCAGGCGAATCATCGATTTCAATAACAGGTTTTTTGTTTTGGCTCCCGGAGAATTTTTTCCTGCCGGATCACAACCGACGAACGGCCATCCTTACGAGAACCCATCGGATGTAGAGCAAGGGTTCCACCATGGAGCCGATGGTGAGGGATTTATTCGATTCCGTTTCTTCGACTCCACTTCATCGGAAGAAAATGAAACGGAAGATGAAAGCGAAGAAGGCAACGAGCAAGAAGGAGACTCCAGTTGGTTGGATAAAGCCGACGAGGAAACTTTGAAGACTATCCGAAATTTGATTGAAAAAGGCTTCAATCACCGCGACATCGCCATCCTCGTAAGAAACAACAACCATGCACAGCGCATCGCCGGATACCTGATTGCAAATGGCATCATACGCATCACCTCACCCGAATCGATGCAGCTCAATCGTTCGGAACGCGTGCTGCTGATAATAAATCTTTTCCGTTTGCTGGTAAAACCAGACGACATGATTGCCTTGGCACAAGTGCTGATGAACAATCCCTTCTCGGGAGAGGAAGAATCTATCCAGGATCGAATCGGCAACCGAAAAACCAGAAACTTGTCGAAGCTACCAAAGGCTTTTGTTGAGAGCATGACCATGTTGAAAAGATTGCCACTCTACGAGGCTTTTGAGCGTATAGCTGTGATGTTCCGAATTACAGAAAGACCAGATGCCTATTTGCAGAGGTTTGCCGATGTGATTTTGGAATTCTCCTCGAAGCAACCGGTTGGCATTGCCGATTTCCTGGATTGGTGGGAAGACAATCAAGATCGAGAATCCTGCTCCGTAATCACTCCTTCGGGAATGGATTCCATTCGTATCATGACCATTCATAAATCCAAGGGACTTCAGTTTCCTGTTGTCATAATGCCGTATGTGAGTTGGAAAGCGGAATCCGACCAAAAGAGCAGCATTTGGGTTCATTCGGAAGAGGAACCGTTCGACAGCAAACCTGCACACATCGTGAAAGTCAAAAAAAGTCTTAAGCAGACTTACTTCGAATCCGATTATGACAGGGAAATCATGATGAGTCGGCTCGACAACATGAATTTGCTTTATGTGGCGTTCACAAGAGCCGAGGAGCAGCTCCATGTATTCAGCAAAAACTTCAAATCAAACAAAGAACAAGACCAAAAGAAGTGGTCGCCCGAAGCCTCAAAGCTAATTTTCAAAATTCTTCGGAGAAATAAAGAATGGTCCGATAATCTAGATCATCACAGGGCGCTTTCAGAGCAGAATGGCACAGACGATGGTTGGACGATGGAATGGGGTGTGATGACAGGACCTATCAAAAGACAAAAATCACCTGGCGCATCACCTGAGCCATTACAACATTGGATAAGCGAACCATGGCAAGACAGGATTCGGATGCTCATCAACAAAGATCGAATCTCCTCCACCGATAAAGTCAAACCCGACCCAACCTACGGCATCCATTTCCACACCCTGGCTACGGTTGCCGATGGAAGTATTAGTGCCGACACACTCGTTAACAGCTATTGCCAATCTAATACCGTAGATGATGTGCATAAAGTCCGATTGGTAAAAGACCTCCAACTTTTTTTGGATACGGCAAGGCAAAACGGATGGTTTGACCCTGCAGCTGAAACTTGGAACGAACAAGAACTTTTGTTGGCAGACGGCAAAGTATTGCGTCCCGATAGGCTGATACTGAAAGGCAATAAGGCTGTGGTGGTTGATTACAAAACTGGAGATGAGGATCCGTCACATGCGAAGCAGGTAACATCCTACGGTGATGTTCTGAAGGAAATGGGTTATACGGAAACGGAGCTATTCCTATTCTATCCCGGTCTCGAAAAAACGGTTTCGATTTCGAATTAAGCGCTGAGGCGCTTGGTTCGTTTATCCTTGCGAGGCTTTGTTAAGGCTGATTTGATTCTTCGCATGGGATTATCGGAAATCATACAGGTGATGGTTACATTCCCATACATGTCTGATGAACGAACAAATGTAAAATCGCATCGACTTTTGTAAGCACCACATTCAAAAGCGATTTTCGGAAAAAATAAGGGAGCACCTGTATTGACAGGAGAATTCAAATAGTTGATCACCTTCACTAGGTAAGGCTTCAATCGTTCGTAATCGTCTAACGGAATCTGTTGCACATCAAACAAGGAATTGCAGCTACCGGTTATCCGCGCCAAAGCATCAAAAGTGATTACTTGACTTTTATGTTTGTCGATATCGGATTTCACTAAATACATATACTCCTCGTTAGGTGTTAGGTCATATTTGAACGGCGACAATTTTCAAATGGTTTCATTTATAGTCAATTATCCACAAATTTGATTCCCATAGGTCAATAATTGATACCTTTGTAACTCTAAAAACCATCCGATGTCAAACGCCAACTATATTGTTCCTCAAGCAG
>Ga0315906_10001307_pt1 | contig 37169 bp, 37 predicted proteins | sample LakEriMetagenome_4_FD_203526 | JGI IMG/M metagenome (GOLD analysis project Ga0315906, IMG submission 203526) | Freshwater fungal communities from buoy surface, Lake Erie, Ohio, United States - Buoy 2 MA122 | ecosystem: Environmental > Aquatic > Freshwater > Lake > Lake biofilm | place: USA... | reverse complement strand
AGAATATAAGGTAAGCTTTCGATACCTGGTTGAAACATGTCCTCAAAGTATACAACATCTGCATGATTTAATTCTCCTGCTTTCATCATTTTAACAAGATTCATCATTTGGCTCATGCCAAAGTATGAACGACCATGTGCATCTAATACTTGACCAGTTACAATTGCTTTGTCATTGCTTAATGTTTCCCCTGGCACAATGACATAATTAAAACCGCGGCGTTCAAAAACACTGCGGTTCCATTCTTGCAACTGTAATGTATAACGTGCCTTGTATGGTTCAAGACCCATATAATACAGTTTACGCATTTTCCTCTACTTTCGTTATTTCAAGATCACAATCGATAATCATTTCACAATCACCAAATATCCATCCTTCTTCTTCAAGGTCTAACCAACTGTTACCTTCGTCAAAGAAATTTTCTAACCATGCCTGAGTTTCATCATCGCATTCATCAAAATCATGCTCTTCCCAACAGCCATCAGTTGTTTCTACTAATTCTGTTTCATATTCACAGTTATAGATATCTACACCTGCTTCTATGTTAGGAGGATTATCATCATCAGTGTGAACTAAGAATTCACCCCAACGCCAACCAGTCTCGACAACTAATTCGTTACCGTCTTTACTAATGTATTGACGTTCAATGATTGATTTTTTCCAAGTAGGTTTTACACTCCAGGTCGCCATAGTTATTTGCTATCCTCAATCCAATTATTTTTAGGTTGTTTACCTGCAAGCTGCTTTGTATGTTGACGATACGAAAATTGTTTCATATCATACAAATGTGATTCATCAAAAATATACCCATAGTCTACACAGAACTCTTTATATTTTTCCAAATCTTCAAAGATTTGACGAACTTTAGGGTTAGGTTGAAAATTATATTTTTTAGACATTTTTTATTTCCTTTATATTGCAATTGATTGATAAGGTTTATTTAAATTATAATGTATCTCGCAGCCATTTTCATTATCTTCGGATACATTGATTATTACATTTCGGTTTGGATACCGATCTGCAATTCTTAAGTACAAGTCATCGGCAATCATTTCGCATGATTTGTAGTCCAATGACAGACAATTTTGTTCCCCTGAATACAGTGCTTCCAACCATCGTTTGAATTGGATGAACTCGATATCACGGTCATTGTGCCATACGTCGATTGACACCCTGAAGTGAAAAATATGACGATGGGGATAACCAAGAAAGCTAACATCACTGAGTTTAGGCTCTTCCAGTGCTGCAGGATATTTGTGTATACCTTCTTTTTGAAAAGTAACCCATATTTGTCTTTGAGCTTCATGCATTACCCTTTGTATTTTTTCTCTTTCACTTTGAATCATCTATCATCTCCGTAATCCAAATGTTCATGATCATGTTCCCATTGTAATTTGTTTAAACGACTTATTTCATCTTTAAGCTGTAATTTTCTTTTTTTCATCTCAGTAAGTTTTTCAACTTCAGTATGAGGATGATTTTTTTCCATATCATCAATCTGTTTATTTAAAACTCTATGCATTTCTTCTAAGTGTTGAATTTTAGCTTTGTACATGTTAATCCTCAATATTATTTAAAATTGCAGTATCATCTAAATGATCTTCTTGTTGATATTGTTCTTCAATCGTTAACACCGGTTCAACCTTTTGTTCTGTTTTAACTTCAATAAAATTTTCATCCCAAACAGTGTTTGAATTTTTTGCTTTTTTACCACTAAAACCTTGACTACCGCTTTTAAATTGTCTCCAGAACCAATCATATTCCTCTATTTTATCTAAGGCACTTTGTCTGTCTTTCATAGATAAAATTTCTTCAACTACATCTTTAAAAAAGATACGGTCAAATTCTTCATGTACAAGCATTTTGGGAATAACATTATCTTCATATTTTCTATTTGCTTCCTGTACTGCAACCATATGCTGATATACATTATGACTTTGTATTAATGTGTAACTTAATGTATCCCAACTTGTTTTAGTTTCCTTATTATGTTGTCCAATAAAGCCTTGACCTCTGTAACACAAATCACGCATTGTCATATTAGCAGTTATCGGACTGTTAGTAAATACTTTGTGGATACCTTCAGCTAGTACGGCATCCTTAAATTTGCGAGTGTCATTCGCATAACTTTTCTTTTCTGCCGTCTTTTCCATTTGATAAGACCATTTCCCTCTGTTTTCAAATGTATTATTAAAGTATGCTAATCCTTTTGCAGCACTGTAAAAGGGACTTGCACAATCAAAACTAATAACTACATTAGGGTTGACATGTTTCCTTAATACCTTTTGTACATCTGTAAAAATTAATGCCCATTCTAATATAGATGTGCCAAGGCAATGAATCCAATCGTGTACTCCAGGTTGGAGTAAATCATCATGGATAATATGTACCAAACGTTTAAGAAAAAGACTGATATCAATTTTTGTCTGTCCTCCGAATGCCCAACCATTAAAATGATTATCAGGGTATACTTTAGGATCACAATAATCCTTCATCTCCTGATACCATTCATCACTTTGTGTATGATTACGACCTTGTAACACATTTAAGAATTTGCATTTACCACTGCGATTCTCAATAAAATATTTGTTATTGATATGTGTGGCAGTGATAGCATCTTCAATTGTCTTTATGCCATGAACACTGTTACCATTCTTATCTTTGAGATGATAAGTAGTTAATGATTGAGATGGTATATCAAGAACCATGCCATAGTCCATATATGTATCCATCCACTTCAATACTTGTTCACGCTTCTTCATAGCACGTGGGCAATCAGGATTCTTCCAATCTGCAGGCCATTGACCTTTTAGAATTTGAAACCCACCACTATCACCTAATAGGAATGTACCACTCTCTCGTTCATGTACAATGCTTTCACTATTACCTTGTTTTTTAGGATCAAGTTCAGCATGTCCTGCACTGTATAATGCCCACTTATATGGGAACAATGCTTTCTGACTATTAAGAAAATTTAATCCTTCTAGGTCAGGAATACCTTGTGGTATACGCTCAGGTTGAAAATAGTTCTCACCCTTACGTTGCTTACCCAACCCAGTAATATAAAATGTACTGAGTGCGGGTAAGAACAGTGCCCATTCAGGGTTATGTTTACTAGTTAAATCGTCTTTTTCCATTAGGGTGCTTGATATGCTTGTGGTTCTTCATCAACATTTTTATCTTTTTTGATTAATGCTTTAACCATTTCAAGTTGATTTTGTTTTTCTTTAATTTGATTAACTAAATCATTAATAGCAGGATTAGTTTTAGCAAGTTCTTCTAACTCTAATTCTTCGCGGCGCTTTCTTCTAGCCCACTCTAATGCCATTTTTGATTCGTAACTTAAATCAATTGACACAGTATCATTAGGTATATTAACCCAATTCATACCATCGTTTACTTGAAAATTTTGTGATGCTGGATCAAATTTAATCATACCTGCACCAGAGTACGTTGAATTAATAGGGGTCATAAATGATGTGCCACCTTGCACAGTTACATCCATGCTACCTGAATAGATTGATTTAATCATATTATTTTGATTGTGCTAGTATTAAATAACGATATAATCCTATACCACTATTAATTGTAATTTCTAAAATACCCTTATCTGCTATAGCAATTTTTTTATCTCCTGCCATATTTAAAACTTGAATGACAAGATTTACAGGAAATTCTAGTGTTCGTGATAGTGTTCCTGAAATATTAGGATAGAAAACAAAGTTACCACTGTGTGTTGCAGGATCACCAAAATAGATTTTTAAGTTATCATTTTCTATCTTTATTTTAAAATTTTCTTGATCACTGTTAGCTTGCGCCTGTTTTTTCAAACGATTGATACCTTCAATAGTAGGTTCAAACTCTATATTCCATAATGCACCTTTGAAGGAAACATTTCCAACTTTTTCATTAACAATGCCTGCACTCATTAATCTATAGTCATTAACAAAGTCACCAACTTTATTTTCAAAGTGTATTACTTTAGGAATATTACTTTCATAGGATGTATGTATTTTTGCATTCTCATCATATTCATCAAAACCAAGAATTGTTTTTAGTTTATCTAGATTAGGCATACCAAACGTACCAATGAAGTTTGGATCAGGAGTTAGTAATTGTCCTTCTATAACTATTCTTCCATTTTTATCTTGAGATACTGCAGAAAAATTTGTAGATGTATCTGTACCAACAATTTTTATTACGTCAATAGCTGCTAGCCCATGAATATGAGCTATTAAGTCTTGTAAATTATCCTTCATTATTTTCTCCTTTAAAGTATTTAGGAATATATCTTACGTATTATAGTGGAATTTATTGCAAAAATCAAAACTAATTTAACCTATTGTAAAAAAATCATCAAAAGCTGTGCTTACATCTGTACTTTGTCTAATATCCCATTCTAGTACACCAAGCAAGTTGTCTATTTTCTCATCAATTAGTGTTTGTTCCATTGCTGCATCATCAAAAGGTAATTCTGTGAACCAAGTTGGCAATCGTAATTCGTCAGTTGGATAAGCAATACTTGTAAATCCTAGTGGATTTGGTTTTAACTTACATACAACAATTTTCATACCATCAACAATTTTTTGGCTGTAGTTGTCGCTGTTAGCCTGACGTAATGTGTTCCAGTTTAATGCTGCTCTCACATGTCCAGGCATGTTTGCTTTACCTTGTGCTTTTTCTTTCTCACTATATGCTGTAAGATTATTGACACCTTTTGGAGATCCTTTAGTCCAACTATCTTGCTTGCGCATGTAGTTTTTAAATTCTTTTACCATTACAACAACTTCATTACGATCAGCACCGTCTAATACCCTTTCTAATACACTCATTAGAAAGTCTTGCACGTATTTAGGCGTGTCTGCACGTTTTAAATCAAGACCCATAGCCTTAATTTGTCCTGTATTACCATTTACGTCTTTACGTTTACCTTCTTTGTCATAGATGTTTATAGCATATCGTTTCTTTGTGATAAAGATACTACGTTCACCAATCAATTCACGACCTGCTTTAATAATAGCACCATTTTTTCTTGTTGTATGAAATGCACGTTCCATAAATGCAGGAAAACTCTCATTTACCTGCTCTGCAATATTGTCATATAGTGTTATACAAAGTTCTTTGTTCCATTGTACTTCACCGTTTGCAATATCATCTTTCAATATAGGAAGTGCAGAGAAATAGCAACTATCAGTATCACCGTATACAATAGCAGCACCGTCATGATTATATTCTCCTGCAATACATTCGTTAATTTGACTCATCATGTGTTTAGTAATCTGACGACCACACAACGTAACACTCTGTCCTATTCGTTTATCATAAAAACGACAATGCTCATTTAATAGTGCGCCATATGCAGAGTTGAGTAGAATCTTTCGGACTAACTGACGTTTATCCCAATACTCTTTGTCATAGTCGGTTGTTGATTCTTTTAGTTTCTTCTGCATTTCTTTACGATCACTATACCAGCGTGACAGTAGACCGGGAATCACGCCTTCTTGTTCGTAAGTAAATATTGTACCATTAGCACTAAGCATCCAAGGTTTATGACTATCAAATATCATCTTCCAAACTTCGGCAGCACTCATTTCAGTACTACGACCATCTTCAAAGTCAACAGTTAACATAGTACCGCGTTCTTGATTCATAATAGCAGTGTATTCTAATGCACCGAATAAGCCTTCCCATAAGATAGCTCCAGTAACGTCATCGTCACCTTCTTTATATCTTTTCTTTTGGCTAGCAAGAAGCTTGCCTTTTTCTCTCATGTATTGTTCTGTGAGGGTTTGTCTAACTTGACCGACGATTGTTTCTGGCGCCATGTTAAGGGCTCTAATAACCGAGGGATAGAGCGAGTTGATATCAACTGCTCCGACGTATTCGTGCATTCCCCTTTTCGGCGTAGCAACATAGGCACCTGCTGCGGTTTGTTCATCATTGTGATCCTTTCGTGATTTATCGGGAACTACTAAACCTCTTTCGTGTGCTTCATTAAAAATTGCTTGCTCAATCATTGCAACTGAACCCATAACTGTTGGCAACAGTACAGTGTTTTCGTGTGCCAGTGCATTTGCTAAATCTAAGAACTTAAGTTTGTTGTGAATTTTAACCAACAACATAGTATCTTGACGATTATACTCTAAGAACTTTTCCCAGTCTTTGTTATATAACTGATCAAGTGTGCCTTCATACTGTGTTTTGTTTTCACCAACTTCCATCTCACCGATGAAGTCTAGTTTATAACTGTGGCGACTTTCATAATTATACTTTTTGTATAATTGCAAATAGTCCATATGAATTCTTCCGATCAAGTCAAATGTTTGTTCTTCTTTACCGAATCGTTCATATGTTCGTGCTTTAGGCAATTGACCCATCAGACAAAACTTGCGTGTGTCATCCTTGCTCATTACACGTGTGACACGATTTACCATATAAGGTATATCATATCCTTCTGAGTTCCAGCCAGTCATTACATCTGCATCTTCAATTAACTGAAAGAATGTTTCAAACATTTCAGTTTCAGTTTTAAACAACAGTGTATTCTCAAATTTCTTTGTTATTTCCCATGCAGTTTCATCACTCATGTGTCGTGGTGCAATACACAATGTGATTAATTGATCCAACCAATCTAAGTATAACGAAATCGCTGTCACTGGATTGAAGGGATCACTAGTTGGACTAAACCCCTTTTCAGGATCAAAGTCAACCTCAATGTCAAAGAAGCATGTATGAAGTTTTGGTGGCTCTACATTTAAGTAATTGTCACTGAGGCAACGAAAAACTACGTTGATATCACTCTCAAATAGTTTCTTGCTGTTTTGTATTCTACGTTCTTTTTCAAATTCACCACGCTTGCGTGAACTAAAACGACTTACTGGGTCACCATAGATACTACGATATTTACCTTTAGGATCACTGTAATAGAATACATAATTTGCAGGATATTCACGATAGGCCCGTTTACCTTCTGGTGTTCTTTCTACAACATAAATTTTATCGCTATCGCGGTCGTGTATTGCATCAACATAACTCATATTTGTATTTTATTATTTTCTATTGAAAAAGTCAACAACATATTCGCACAATCTTGCGAAAGATAAACATCCATAAAGTACTATCCACATAAAAACTGCCATACCCATCCAGTAACTTAGAATAGTTAATGCAATCATGTAAGCATCCTTACCAACCCAATCGTATCAATGGTGGTGAGCAGGATATAGTTAGCCAGCATGCCAAAGGATTTACGACTCCAAGCAGCCCAAGCATACATAGCACAACCAGTAATCCAAACAGGATATAGAATAAGGAGTGGAGGATTGGGTACCGTAAACGCCATTGCGATGGCGCATCCAATAGAAAGTGCCCAAGCAAGGAGCTCAACAACAAAACGTATACGGTTTGATGTCCAATCATCTTTTATCCAAGTAAATATACCTGATACACAATCTATCAAAGCGTTTTGCCTACGGTCGTAAGGATAGTTTCTAAGAGTTCTTGCTCTTGTTGAGTTTTTCCGAATTCTGCTTTGTGTGCCACACGGATAGCTTTTTTAAGTACGCTTGGTTTTACTTCTAATTCTTCTGCTACTGCTTTGATAGTGTCGCTTAGTCCACCATTAAGTGTTTCAACTTCGTGCATAACTTGCATGCCTTCGTTGATGAGTTGTGTTAGTTTAAGTTTTTGTTCTGCGGAAAAGGTTCTATTATCCAATTGAGACTCCTATAAAAATGAATGTTAATTATATACTATTGTTTGCAGTGTTTGCAAGTTTTTGTTTATCCAATACCAGTTTCTTAACTAGTTTTGGCAACCCTGGGTTAACATGTAATGCGTGTGGCAACATTTCATGTCTGATATAGTTACGAATGTATTTGGTATCAGTATTAGATTGATCTTCAATCCAACCACATTCATGTCTTTCTGCCCAATCAATTAAATCTGCTTTTGATGTAGTAAGAAACGGGCGTAATACATTGTTTCGTTGTGAAGGAATAACTTTTGGATTACCATGCATACATGACCAAATATATGTTTCTACGCAATCATCTAAATGATGCGCAGTAACAACTGGATCTTTAAATGACTCTAAAAACTTATACCGTTCATCACGCCAAAACTCTTGACTACTTACACCATCTGGATATGGTTTAGTTAAATGTCCAACTACCAGTGGTAACTCTCTTGCACCAGCAAAGTCTTGCACAAAAGTATGTGCCCAATCACTTGTTTTTGTACCATGATGAAAGAATGCTAATGTTACATCATGTTTCCTACGCAAGAAATCAGCAACAGCTACACTATCCACACCGCCGCTGAATGCGATAACTACTTTTTTGGGTAAGGGAAAGAGTAATTTGATCATCTATATAGTATAGCATAGATGTGTAAAATAAACAACTACTTTTGGTTACAATAGTTTTGCTATTTGTTGTGATAGTTCTTCACTTCTAGGAGCGTCTGGTAAATCATTATCCTTAATTGGACGGACTCCGGTTATTTCTGCAAGTTCATTTTGCATGAATCTTTTTATAAATTGGTTTGGTTCAGCAGGTCCATCAGCATCAACAAATTTTCTATTAAGACTCAATATTGCATGATCTGCACCATGTTTACCTGTCAATACAACGATATCACCGCCGTGTTTAATTTGTAATGCTCTAGCGAAAATAACACAGCCGCCGTCAAATGGTCCAGAATCAACAGAATTTATCAACAAAGAATATATTTTGTTTTTGTTTCTACCAGGAAACGATTCTATTATAAATTCGTTTGCTCTCATTTAAATAAACCCTGTATCCAGTGCCTCTAAATTCTTTTCTAATTGCCAACGATTTTTAGGAAATTTATTGATGTAAGAATTTAACATATTTTCCCAGCTATCGCCCATTCTTGTAATAATGGTTGGACCTGCTACAGGATTATCTCGCTCATCCATTATTTGACCATATTCAAAATCTATATCCAAATCATCGGAATCGGCCACTTCATCCCAATCGTAACCAGCATAGTCACTTGATTGACGGGCATAATCCATAGCATCATCATCGCTTCTTACTGGTTGATCATCAATAGAAATACCAAAATGTAGTTGATATTTTTCTCCAGGGTATTTAGGCTTTTTTGGTATTGCAATAAGTAATGGTGCGATGCCATAATAATATTTGAACATATTATTACCTTTAGTAGCAGCAGTACACCAGCGTGTGCCTTGTCCATAGTAACATGAAGCATGTACATCTTCTGGTACAATTACACGCCAATTTTCATCATCATATAATGTAAATGCACGACCTTTATCTTTTAGTTCTGCTTTATCAGGATCTTCGTATTCATCCATTACGCCCATAAAATCTGCAAAGCTACTATAACGATTTACATCATTGCGTGGACTAGGAATTTTCTTACGCATGTTTAATTTATAGAATTTTTCTAAGTAAGGATGAACTTGACTTAGTACATCTTCAAACTTAAATGTAGGATCTTTTGCGTATAATCTCACTAACCAAGCAACAAACTGTTTGTTTGGTGTAGGATCAGCCTCTTGGAATCTATCAATACCAAATTCAATTATCTCATTTGGATTTATATTTTGTAATGGATCATCACCGTATATTCTTTGTACGGTTCTGTCATTTATCATTTTCTGATATAACGCTTGACCTAACTTTTGTATAGTTACATCACGCCTGTATTCAATTATAAATTCATTTGCTCTCATTTTATTCCAATCAATAACCAAGCAGCGTAATCAGTTTCTGGGTCAGATAAATTTAATTTGTCTGTGTGTAGTATTTCGGACATACGATATGTATTGGCAAAGTCGTTAAAATTTTTAAATTGTGTAACTGCTTTTAAATCATTTGTTCTAGCTTGTAACATAACCAATGTACCGTCTGGTATATTATAAAACCAATCTGTACCTCTTATATTCATGCAACTAAAACAAACTACTAAACCATTGTTACCTAATTGTCTATAGTCAAGTTCGTTTGCATCTGCATACATTGGTTCAATGTTTTTAATACCTAATTTAGTAATTGTTTCTTCACTTGCTTGTAATGCTTTTTTATCTTGTTCAACATTAACAATTTTATTAAACTTAAAATAATTCTTAAGTAATGCAAACATGATACTTATGTTACCATACCAACTGCCAATAACATAAATTGTATCAAACTTATTTTGTATCTTACTTAATGCATGTAAACTCCACAGTCTAGCTAAGTTAAGACCTTTGCCATAACTTCCTTTGCTTGTGTTTGGGTTTACTTCACTAATTCTCATTCGGACCTCAACCATATTACAAAAGGATCATTTACTACAATAGTTCCATCGGATCTTTGCATATAATTACCGGAATGTAAATCTATGTTATATCTGTTTTTTGCGCCAAACATCGCAACATCATGTACAGTTTGTAGTAAGTTTTTTGCTCGTTTTAGCCCGCCTAAATAGTCTACAACTTGTTTTACTGTGTAAGGTTTAAAGTAGTCTATTTTTTCATCATAATAACCTTTTTTTGCCAAGTACTCAAAAGCAGCATTTATGTCACCTTGTGATATCTCATCTATTACAGTTTCAAGATAATTTACAATGTTCTTTACTTGATCGGTTACTTCTTGCAATGGTTCCATTCTAGCTTGTATATAATTTTTGCCATAGAATTGAAAACTTTCAAAGCCACTGAATTTTGGTAAATTTGGATTATTTTTATTAGCATTGCAATACTTAATCCAATCAATAAACATTCTTTGATCAGGACTAAAATCATCAATATTCTTTCTATAACCAAAAATAATTAATGCTTGACCTGTACTTGGTTCTAAGTATGCTTGTTTATCAATGCCACTACCTAAATATTTGTAGCCTTGATCTATTAGTGCTTTACGAACGCCACCATGAATCTCACCAGCCATTTCGCTCACAGTGGTAGAATTAATACTGACTCCTTTGTTTTTCATTAACCTAAGTAGATTTTTAGTAACTCCATATTCTAAGTCTTTTCCGAAAAGAGGAACAGTAAATAATATACCTAATGAGTCCTTCCAAATATCATGACTGCCTTTTTTTCTGCCAGTTGGTTTAAAACCCATTGCCGATAGAATTTTTTTTGCATCTTTAATGGTAATAGTAGGACTAGTAGACTCTGTGGTTGTATCTTCATCCACTACAGACTTTCTAAGAACCATAAGATCACTACCACTAAAGGCTATTTTTTCTTGTGTTTCTGGACTTAATTTACTAATATCAAATTGTTTGTAACCTACAGTACTTGCAAATCGTTTTATTAAATTCTGATACACTTTACTACGGCTGGCGCCCTTTGCACTGAATACTAGTATTTTAGGTTGATATCCTTGTAGGTATTCACGAAATGCTTGTAACACTGTTCCTAATACTCTGTTAGCATCCCCACCACCAGTCATATCATAACTATCGTTGCGACTAAATTCAACTTCAACCATATCATCAGAACCTAATATTGGTGTGAATTTAATATCAATGTAACCTTTGTTTCTATCATATGCTCTAGCTGATGCTTCACTAGGATCATGACTTGGATACCAGTTTAATGGAAAACTAGTTTCTGGTTCGTAAAGTTCACTTATAAAATCTACGGCTCTCATTTTATTGGCTTTGCCTGTGTTGTAGAATCAGTACTAGCTTTTGTGTCATTAGATCCTGTAGATGGTATATGTAATCCTTGAGAGCCTGGAGCAAAACTAGGTGTTGTACCTGCTTGTGCTGGTTTAATTAACACATTGCCGATATTTTGACCAACTTCTTGTCCAAATGATTTAAGTCTATCTAGCATTCCAGGCTCAGTTTTAGCTACTTGTGTTGCAGGTGTGGTAGTAGAAGGTGGCTTAGTTGCTTGTGTATTAGCTAAGTTTACACTTGCATAATGTTGGTCATGCTGTTGTTTAAATTTTGGGTCTGCTAAATTTTGCGCAAACGTATTAATACCATCAATTTGTTGTTGATACATACGGCCACCTGGCTTATATTTTTCTGCACTGCCTCCAACTGTAACTAATGCTCTATTCAAACTATCAGTTGCATTTGCGCTTTGATCTTTATGTGCGTTTCCATATAACTTAGCATATGCTGCCGATGCCCTTAATCCTACACTTGGATCATTAACTAAATCTGGATTTTTTACTAATCTATCATCACCGTATAATTCTTGACTTATCTTAGCATATTGATCACGTCCAGTGATTTGTACATGACCTCTTCCTCTATAATTCCAACCATCATTAGCACGTTGTTGATCTTCTGGTTTACTGAATTCCATACGATAACCTTGTTTGGCATCAGGAACAATCTTTGCACGTTGTCCACCATATAGAAACTGCCCAAATCTTTGAGGATCACTCTTAAGCCAATCTAGTTTTTCAGGTGGCAAATAATTAAGATTATTTGGATTACTCTTATTAGTGCCACGCCAACTATTAGGTTCACCAAATAGTTTTACAATTCTTGTATTAGGTGTTTGGCTATAGTCCATGTTTTCAGGACCGCCTAATGCCTTTGTTTCTTTACCTGCTACTTTGTAATATGCAGTGATAGTATTAGGGTTTGTTATTCCTCTTTCTCTGAATGCATCAATAAAAGGTTTAGGTACATCGTTTATTGTTAAGTTGGCAATAGTTTTATTCAATCTTGACTTGTTAGCAGATTGTTGTGCTCCTTCTGTTATAAATTCGTATGCTCTCATTGGAAAATCTCCGGATGTTTTTCACCAAATATCTTTATGAATTTTCCAGCCAACTCATCTGCTTGACGTTCTATTGGGCTACCAGGATAACTGTCACCTGGCTTAATCATATTCAACTCACCTTGGCGTACATGAACTAATTCGTGAAATACTGTTCTTAATATGTCTACTAAGTTACGATTCTTTGCATAGACCCATACTTTATTATCGTCTGTAGTGTGACGACCAGTATGATGGCCTTTTTGTGCTTCTTCTGTATCATAACTTAATTCTATCTCAGGATCAGATTCTAATTTCAACACACGCTTTGACCACTCAACAAATTTAGGAACCATTTCTTCGGTATTAACTTTTAATACTGCTTCCATTATTTGTTTATTTTCTGCTATCTTTTCTTTTTCTAAAAATGTATCAGCAAAAGACTTACATAATTCTTTAAGTTTTTCATTTTTTGTTTCCATTACATGAAACGTCTTATGCACATAGTTACTACTGTCATCCTGTGTAGGATCTTCATATCCGCAGTATACTTTATGCACTCCTATCTGTTCTATCAAGTCTGTGCAGTCGTCTCCATAGCGTTCTCTCATCATCTCGCTACATGGACTTAGTGTAGTAATTATGATACTTCCAGCAGGTATGTCGCCGTATTGATTCATATATTTTTCAACCGCTGCTTTTTCGGCGTGTACTCGCTGATCACCTTTCTGATAATTGACTGCACAAACAGCTTCGTCTTGTGTGTCAAGTACACATGCTGCTACCATACCATAGTAGTCAGGATCGTCTTTTTGCCCGTCAATAATCATCTCACATAACTTTGCGAGAATACGGTCTAGTTTTTGTGTGTTGTGAATTTTAAAGTCTGATATACGCATTAATATATTTATCGGATTAGGGCTTGACTTTAACCAACCCTAAAACTTTAAATATACTAATATATAACCAACCAATGTCAAACTCAAACCAACGCTTACTGAGTTTGGGATTGGCAGGATCTAGATGATGATTGTTGTGTAATTCTTCCCCGCCTATAATTACACCTAAACTAACTATATTTTTACTATTATCTCTTGTTTCGCCGTTACGATAGCCCCAAAAATGACCTACACCATTTATGACTCCTGCAGCCCAAAATGGTATCCAAATCATTTGTATGCCCCAAATTAACAATCCCCAATAACCAAACATTAATAAGTCAATTAACAATAGTATTGTTATTCCTAATTTACTATGCTTTGAATATAGATTATTTTCTATCCAATCATCTGGGGTTCCAACACCATAATATGACACCATAGCTCTGTCTTTTGCAGCATCATTATAAAGTAACGCACCTTTAAATAATACATTATAAAAACCATGCACATGTGGGCTGTGCGGATCTTGGCTTTCTTCACAATATCTATGATGTTTTCTGTGAACTGCTACCCACTCTTTAGTAACCATACCAGTAGTTAACCAAAGCCAAAATCTCATAAAGTGCGATATGACTGGATTAAAAATTAAGCCCTTGTGCGCTTGACTACGATGTAGATAAAGTGTAACACATGCTATTGTTATATGTGTTGTTAAAAGTAGGTAGAGTATATTGATCATAATGTTGTAGCTCACTTAAACCCTCAGGGCACGACTCCTTTGGATAGCGCAGCAGCCGCGCCCTCACGGTCCTAAGGTGAAGCCTGTATTGTATTACAAGTTCTTGATCTGTGGATAGTGCCATCAGGCATTTTTTCTTCTTTCCAATCAGAACAAACTTGTTCTTCTTTTTCTTTTTTCTTTTCTTGAATTACTTGATCCACTGTCCAATTAGCTGCCATCCAACCCATTGCACTAAAGAAACCCCAAATAACCATTTCTGAAATCATAAATTAACTCAACTTGTCTAATGAAACTACGCTATTATCACCATATGCTGCTTGTAATAATGCACGTGCTTGCGATACGTTATCTGCAAATACAACAGTATTTACTGTCGTAGAATTGCTTCCAACTTTTACTTTGACTCTAGCTGAATATTTGTTAATTTTTTCTAAAAACTCTTTGGCTTTCATTAGTGTTCTCCGTAAGGAACAACTGGGCGATCATCATCTGGATTAGTGTTTGGATCCATTATGCTCTTTCACGTTTAAGAATACTACGAATGAACCAAGCTTTCTTGCCATACAAATCTTGTAACTCTGCTAAAAAGTTTGCAATACCTTGTTGTCTTTCATTAGTTGCTTCATCAAACATAGGTATAATTAATTCGAGCATTCTTTCAATGTCACTTAATGTTTCCATAAACATTAATTCTGCTCTAGGAATCTTTGTTTGATCAGGAATGATAGTCAGTTCACCATAACGCTGTAAACTGCCAGGAGTATAGTGTCCTAATATTCTTACATACTCAGCAATTCTATCAATTGTGTTGTGAACATCATTGTAAAGATTATCATAAAATTCATGATATTGTGGGAAATCACTACCCTCAATGTTCCAATGAAAGTTTTGTGATTTGATTGCAAAGCTTTGCGTACTTGCTAATAATACTTTTAAGTTATCTGATAGCATTTTAATGTCTCAATAATAATGTGCTTAATACGTTTGGATCGTTAGCACTTATGTCACCTTCACCAGGGGCAACAATAACATTGTACTTCATTCCACCTGTTTTTGGTTTTGATGTATATTCATCATATGATAATATTGAATTTGCACTAATACCATATGCTTGTCCTAAACGCATTTTTAATTCTTTAAGTTTGTCAGGTTGTACTTGCCATTGGCCGTCACTACCCTTAATTAAATTACCCTTTTCGTCCTTAACCAATAAATCTTGGAATAGTTTATCAGGAACAATGCGTGAATTCTTTGTGCGCTCTAGGTTAGGATCAGCCGCTTTAATTTGTTTTTCTTGGCTAGTATGAGCACCTTCACTCCAGTTGATAATAAAGTTTGCTGGCTTTTGTGCAAGAGCAGCACTAGCCATTTTTGTGTAAGCATAAAACTTAACTGTAGGATTAGCCCTTGCAATATCAAATGCTAAACCTAAGTATTCAGGACTAAAGAAGTCACCTGCATCATGCCAACGAATTGAAACGCTATAGGGACCTTTTTTGTAAGTTGCGCCTGCTTTTGCTTCTTTAGCAATTTCAGAATTTAATTGTGCTTTGAAACCTTCTGGGTCATTTAATAAGAAAGTAAGAATTCGTGCATCGCTTAACCAAGGACCATCATATTGAATCTTACCACCTTTCATAGCAAAGCAATCTACTTTACATGAGCCTGCACCAGGACAAGTATTAACGATAATGATTTCATTTGTTGTCTCATCAACAGCAGAACCAACTAATGCAGCGAAACCAATATTGAAGAATTGTTCTAGTTCTCCGTTGCTGTGTTTCATTTTTTCGTTCTGCTTTAATAACTTAGCAGGACGCTGCCTCATCGCATTTTTTAATTTATCAATATCATACTTCTTGCCTTCAGGTGAATAGAAACCTAATACTGCACTACGATGAATATATGGCATTCTATACTTGTCTAGTTTAGTTTTACCACTTATATACTTTTCTTTACCCTTTTTATCAACCTTAGGTTGCCCGGTCTTTTTATCAATATCAGTGGTGCCACGAATACGGTCTAGATAATCCGTAAGTTCTTGTCCTTTTAATTCTCTAGTACTCGCTGGAAGTTTAGTAGCTTCATCTATTGAAATTTCCTTTGCAACTACATTTTTATGTCTTACACCGCCATGGTTTAGTAATTGTTTAAAAATTTCTTCAGCATGAGCCTCGTCTTTACCATACTTAAACTCTAATTTTTGAGGAATAAAAGGACCATTTTTTTCATCTGGTATTTCAGCGTAAATAATAAAATTTTTTCCAAATTCAAATTTATTTGTTTTAGCTGATTCTTCAACTTCTTCATCAGGAGTTGGTTCTTGACCTGATTGACTTTTAGCAACAAATTGTTGCGGAGTCATAATTTGTATTCCACTTGGTGCACCTGGTAATTGTGGTTCAGCACCTTCAAAAAGTTCTATAAATTTCATTTGTTTGGCTCGCCTGTAACATAATTATGTAAACGTGTTTTTATTTCACCCTTTACATCTGCAGGAATATCTCTGTTTTGCATGCCGTAAATTGCTCTACCAACAGGCAATGCAACATCACCTATACTCCTTAATACATCAAACAATTTGTTTGACTTTGGTTGTTCTTGTTGTTTATTATCAACAGGTTGAGGATCTTGTTCTTTTAACTTTCTGTTTTTATAGAATTCTTCATCCTCTTCTTTTTGCTTTCTTTCAAACTCTTTGCGTTCTTCTGCTTGTCTAGCAATCAACTTTAACAACCTATCTGCACCGGCATCAGGATCATATCCTGCACGTTTCAAACTGCGCTTAAACTTTTCACGTGATGATAATTTTTCTGTCTCTTTTAAGTTACGCTGTGGGACCATATTTACTTTAACGTGCTTTGGTACAGTAGCATTTATAGTCATTTCATCACCCAACGCTCTTCCTGTATCAACCGCCCTTATTTGTGTGTTACCTTGACTATCTGGTCTAATTGAAGCAGTTCTTCTGTTAAAACTCTCGTCCCCATCTTGATTTGTATAACTTCTTTGGGTATACATATACGAATTATCATTGTCGTTTTCATTTGTTGGTTGTTGTTGTAATTGATTACGAACATTTTCATCTGGTATTAACATTGCTAGTGTCTCAGGATCCTCACGACCACTTGCTTTTACACCAGCTTGATAATTTGCATACTTTTCTGCATCAGAATATCCTTGACCTGAAGCCATTCTTCTGTCATAATCTGCAATATTTTGTGGAGTCCAGTTTTGTGCTTTATAGTTTGCCATGTTCTGTTGATACTGGGCTCTAGGCATACTACCTTGTTTGGATATACGTGTACTACCATCTGCCTGAGTATTTGCTTGCCAACCTTGAGGTACATTTACTGGTGCTGTAGGAGCTTGTTTTAATGGCACACCTCTTGGACTATATTGTTGAGCTGGATACTGTTCTTCAACTTGATGATCTACCTCACTTTGTATTTCAAGCATCTCTTTTTTACCCTCAAGATATTGATTGACTGCTTCTAAGTAATCACTAGCTTTAGTAATCTTTGCTTGAACCCAACCATCAAGTCCCTGTATCTCACTTAAATCCTTAATACTTTGATAAATGTGTTTTGCATTTTCAAAACTTGATCTTAATTGATTACGTGCCATTTCAACTTCATGGTCAGTACGCTTTGGCATTAGTTCAGTTTTAAATCTAACACCTTGTCCTGGTGCTAATAATAATTCTTCCTCACTTAATGCAGCTTCTAACATACCACGCATGATGTTGCTTTCTGTTTTTGCAGTTTTTGCCGCATCACGCCATGCTTGTGCAGTAGGAGCACCTTTAGTGCCTGGCTTACGCATACGCTCACCTGAACCATGTTTAATTCTTTCACGCTTTTTTTGCACATTGTAATACAGGCCTTTATTTTCTTCTTCAATAGGTACACAGTTGTTTACACGAACTCCGCCCTTCATTTTAGTGCCTTGCTTTTTGTAACCGTCCCAGCATTTAGGATCTAATCTTTTCTTTTCTTCAGCAATCATTCTTTCTGCATTCTCAATAAGATTACGCATATCTTCTATAGATTCGCAATTCCAACGGCGTAATGCTTTATTGATTGGGCTATCAGGATTACGCTTAGTTTTTGCACTAGCATGTGCTTTCTTCATGCCACTCATTCTAGCACAGAAACTTTTACGGCGTTTAGCACTCTTACTACCTTTCTTTAGCTTACTTGGCTTTGTAGTAACTGCTGTTTTTAATTTACTGCCTGGGTTCTCACGACGGTATGCTTTAACTGCTTTACGACTCATACCATCAGTGTTATCGCTCTTATTGACCTTTTGCCAATCTTCTTTTACACCTTGTTTTTGCTTTTCTTCTTTTTCTTTATTATAGTCGGATACGTCTTTTTTTATTTGTGCTTTTTGTTCAGGAGAGGGCGTTGTTGGTGTCTGATTATTTTTATTATAATCATAATCTGTTATAGCTTTACGTAAAGATTCATCTTTTCCTTCCGCTACACTATTTTTAACTAATAGTCCTAATCGTTTTGCTCTCATACCACTAACAACCTCATACCCCTTTTGTTGTGCTTCATGTTCATGGTGTCTGCGGCCAACTGACTTGTGGCTCCAGGTGCCCTTAATCACTTTTGTTTCAGGATCAAATGCATAAAAATCGTCATCTAAAAAACTATCAGGATTCTTCTCAATATAACTTTCTTTTAGGTTCTTTGGCTTCTTACCAGCTTTCTTCATACTGATAGCAATTGCTGCTTGTTGTGCTGGATTAGCCGCTTCTTCCGTTCTTTTATGAGTTTTACCTATTGGCATTGCGACACTTGCTACTGCACCCGCTGTCGTTTCTGAGAGTTGTTTGATTTTCATAGATATATTCCAAATATATCTAGTATTTATCGTTTTTTGTTACAGAATGAATAAAGCCCCTTATGGGGCTTTATTTTACCAGCTTGTTGTACCTGAGAATTTAGCCCAAGTATTTGTTGTGACGCACACATACAAGTTACCACCTGCATCATATGCTGCTTGACCTGCAGTTCCTGCACTTGTATTTGCTACAGGAGCAGTTGTCCAAACTACAATATTACTCAAATTATTTGCAGTAATGTTACCTAGAATAGATAAATCACCTGTTGAAGTTAGAGTAGCTTTAGTATTTCCAGGTTGATAGAATCTTAGATTTCCAGCGTCATTATCAATTTCAAATGTTTGTGCTGTGTTTCCTGTGCCAAACATTATTCGTGATGTGTTGCCAGCGTAGCCTAAATATAAACCAGCGGTTGAAGCCTCTGATTCATCAAATGATCCAGAGAATCTAGCAGATCCGTTGCTTACGACATTACCTGCAGCAGAAATTCCACCTGGAGCACTTAAGTTACCGTCATTGCCAAATGTCCAACTATTACCATCAGCATTAACATAAACTGATGTATTGCTGCCTGCAGGCACCATAAAGTAACTATTCTCACCACCTAAGTATAAACTTGCATTACTGCCATCTTGTGTGCCACCTGCTCTAATATGAATATGACCAGGACCTGTAGGATCAAGTATTACATACTGGTCGCCACTTGTTAATGTATCATCTGGTACTAAGTTTAATGTCGTATAACCACTGCCATCACCTGAACTGTTACCTATCCATTGTAAGTAGCCATTGTTATCAGGTGCATTTACTCCAACTATTCTACTTGGTATTGATAAATTACCAGTATTGTCAAAGTCCCAAACATAAACATTTGCACCATTAGTACCAGATACTATTCTTACATTACCAACAGCTCCGGGTGTTGATGCGTATACTGCTGCAATATTACTATTAGCAATATCATCACCGTTTTCAATCCATATACTTGAAGCACTGCCTGCATTTCCAGTTGATAATGAAAGTAAAGGTAAATTATCGTATGCTATAACCGCTGCTACATTTGAACCAAATATATTTGCATCACCGACAATTTGCATTCCACCTGGTAATGTTAAATTACCGTCGTTTTCAAACGTCCATCTATGGCTATCAACTGCAATTCCTAAGTTTGAATAAGACCAAATGTTACTATTATCTGGCACTTCAAATGCATTATAATTCTGAAATGACCAATATATATTACCATCGGCACTGTAGATTTGTGTAACACCATTAGCACCTGGTTGGAAGTTTAGGTTGTTGCCGCCGTTTACTACTTTAGCACTTGATGGGAATACAATATCTCCATTAGTTTCTAGTGTAAGTGTAACATTGCCGTTAGCTAGTTGGCTAGTTGCACCACCTAATGGAACTTGTGTACCATTAGCATAGTTAATACTGAATGTGTTGTTAGGTAATGTTAAATTGCCGCTATTATCAAATACCCAATTATTATTATTCACGCCTATAGAAACATTACCATAAACTGATCCATACCCGCCTATTATAACAACTTCACCGCCTATATTATTTCCACTAGAACTACCACCAATTAAAGAAAGTGTACCGCCTTGTCCTCCTAAGGCACTATTACCATCGTCACTACCTGCTGATCCAGCTTGAATAGTAATACCACCTCCACCACCTGCATTCACTCCATTAACATTTCTACCATCACTTCCTTGACCACCATTTATGCCTATACCTCCACCTGTACTTTGAGTGTAAGGAAATTTGTTTCCAGCACTTATTTCTACATAATCTGAAGATTGTATTCTTACATCGTCCGCTGCTTTAATATACAAATCACTTGTTAGTGTATTGATAGTTCGTTGATTTTGAAATACAACACCCTGTGTATTAGGACCAGTAACATCAAATGTTAATTTGAATGATCCTGATGATAAATCAAATGCATTTGTAGAATCTAGTACGCTTAAACTTGTTGTATAATAAATTGGATCATTTAAGACCCCTGTTTTTCTTTGTCCATTACCGTCTGATCCAGTTTCACCAAAAGTTCCAAACTCATTTACAACGGTTCCTTGATTATCACCAATGAACACAAACTGACCATAAGCATAACCCACAAACCATGGTTGTGATGAGAAAGCTCCTGAGGTTTCTACATTACCGTTACTATATGGAACAGGTGATTGCTGATTAGTCTTTAAGAAATTTCCAGTATCGTACTGATCACTACCCCCATCATCTATGTTGTCTGTTGGCCAAACTGCTGAGTTAACACCAGCTGTAGTAAATTCAGTGATTGCCCCACTTGATACTTGTGTTACCGTTAATACCATGTCGTTTGTTACAGTTACACCATTAAATGAAGTACCGTCAAAAGTAAGTGTGTCTCCAACTTCGTACAAGGTGCCACCTTCAAAACTTACTACAATATATGTAGTGTCACCTGCTAAAGCAACATTAGCAGTAAAGCCTGATCCTGCTACAGAAGTATTAGATGTTGCAGATAAGTTTTCATATAATGATTGATAACCATTGTAAAAATCTAAGTTGTATGGTTTTTCGCCCCAGGCTGTAATAAGAGCAGTAGTATCTTTTATACTTGCATAGAAGTTTGTTCTTATGTCTGTTATGTTACCACTTGCTGGAGTTAAGACATTATCTACAAAGTTTTCAAAATACTCTTGTAGGTTTGCTTTTGTTGGAACAAAATTACTATTTTCTGTGTAGATTATTATTAATCCTAATACATCTGTAAATCCATCATCAAGATTTAATCTAAATTCATCGTTGTCAGTGTTAGTTTGAGTTGTGACACTAAAATTTGCTGTGTCTTGATAAAATCCTATTTTACAGAATGCTGGATCATTATTCCATAGTTTTGAGTAGACTGCTCTCCAACCATTATAACTACTATAAGATGGCGTAAATGTTCCTACATCATAACTTGCTTGATTGTTTGAAGTATCTGAAATAGTTGCGATTACTTTTTTATCTTCAAAATAGTCTACTAATGCTTTTAAATTAATATTTCCTGAAGCTACAGGATTAATTACCATTGATGTTACATTAGCAGCAACATTTGCACTTGTACTAAATTGACCTGCAACATTGGCATTACCTATAGTGTAATCAAATCCTAGTGTGCTACCACTACCACCACCTAACTGAACTGCTGACCCGTTAGCGTAATTAACTGCAAAAGTATTACCTGGTAATGTTAGATTACCTGTGTCATCAAATATCCAATCACTTGTTGAATTATGAAGTTTAATATTACCTGGAGTACTAATTTCGGTATCACCTCCGGCATTCGTAGTTGTTATTGTTGCTAATCCTCCTGGCAATGCTAAATCGCCTGGTAAGATTAATGTACCATTTTCTTGAAACTCCCATTCAGCACTACCATCATTTATATTAATCAGTACATTTCCATTAGCTGATGGAATTGAAACATCAGTTAATCCATTGCTGATAGAAGTGCCTGCACTATCAACTGGCCCAAACGATCCGTCGCCTCTAAGTGCATTTGATGCATTGCCATCTAAATTAATAGTAGCAATATTTCCAAATACAGGAACTACAGGTAATGTAACAAACGTACCGTCTCCTGCTAATACATTAAAAACATTTCCGTCTAAGTCAACAGTTGCAATGTTACCTATATTAGCAACGTTTGAAACGTCAACGCTATATGCAACATTTGCTGTTGCTGCTGATGTAGCGAACGTGGCATTACCTACAGATTGATAAGAAAGATTAGCCCATTCTGTAACACCGTCGCCAAATTTAACTCTAAGCGTATCGGTTTCAAGTCCTGGTTCGCCTGAAGCTAATATTGGATTGGCATTAGCCCAATTTGCTGCTGTATCTCGTCTTAGTTTGATTATTGTTGTCATTTTATTTTCCTAAACCTTATGCGTCACCGCCATCTATTACTGTATCAAGTAGTGGATTGTACACACTAAATGCGTCACCACCTTCATATGCGTATTCGTATACACCGTTATGTATTGCTATTGCTGAACTCCAACGATCACCCGTGTAAATATAGGTGACTGTGTTATCACCTGTAAATATTTGCCCAGTTGTTGGATCTGTTGGAAAAACTAGTGCCATTTCTGTTCCTTATTATATATTTATTTTTAAATTACATTAATCTTTCTACGATGACACTGCCGCCACCTGTACCAACATTGCTAGGTCCTGCTAGATAAGTTACTCTGTGAACTTGCCCATTACTTTGATTCATTAATGTTACTACCCCTGAGTCTCCCGCAGTGGTAAAAGCTGTACCCACTGTTTGCTCTGATGTACTTACTGTAATTCCAGTTCCGCCGCCGCCTGACGAAACGTATTGACTTATACCGTCATATTTTACAAAAACAGAAGTCCATGTAAATGTAGCTGATCCACTAACTGTTTTCACATAAGGTATAGCACTACCGTTTATACCTACTTTAATACTATCCATTGTTACTTCATTACTAGTTGTGTTAAATGCAGAAGTTATTCTATTGTTTAGTAGTGTAGTAGCACTGGATGCTGACTGTAACAAATCAATGTAAACACCACGGGCATTTCCACCTTGCTCAAAAATTCTAAATCTATTTTGATAGATATCAACGGTTACTGTATTGCCATCTAAGGTTGAATTTGCTGCTTGTGCAAGGGAAATTTGACCGCCTTCATCTCCTGAAGAATATGTAACAAATAAGTTTGAACCACTTAGACTATCTGAGGTAATATTACCTGTAGTTGATACATTGTTTGATCCAAAACTACCTAATAGTGTTGCTACATTACTATCACCATAACTACTTGATGTTGTCCAAGTTAAATTACCAGTTCCATCACTAGTTAGTAATTGCCCATTAGTGCCGGCATTTGCAGGAAGAGCTAATGAGTAATTACTTGTTGCTCCTTGTCCAGTGAGTGTAGCGGTATATAGGCCATTCAAGAATTTAAACTTAGTTCCTGTTACTTCGTTGGTTAAAATATTTCCTGAGCCGGCATTAACGGAAGTACCAGTTCCTGATAGTGTAATTGTGTTTGCTGATATAGACCCTGTAGTAGAAATTGTGTTGCTTCCGTAAGCACCTAAAAAAGAAGCAACATTACTATTTCCGTAAGTTGTACTAGGGGCAGCAGCGAAAATACCATTACCGTAAAGAATGTTACTTGTATTTCCATCTATGTCAATACTTGAAATATTACCTAAATTGTTGGCAGTAATATTACCACCAATGCTTATATTACCTGTGGGTAATTCAAGTGTTAAATTAGAATGACTTATTCTACCAAATATATTAGCTGTTTGGAATCCACCAGTAGCAAATATAATGTCATTTACAGTTCCCTGATCACCTGTAGCAAGAACTAAGTTACCACCGTAACTTCCTGACTGTGGTTGAACAAAGAAATATCCATCATTTGATCCTGTTACTGTATAGGCTGGATCAGAAAAGTTAGAACTTGTAAATCCAAAGTCTGCCCACCCTCCGCTTTCAGTACCATTGTCACCATACGCTACCCAGTCGCTAGAACCAGTATCTGCTGAATTTATAATTGCTGATTGAACATATTCTGTACCGGTATTTTTACCAATCATAACTGGATTAGTAAATGCTGTTAAACTAGAGCCTGGACCAACATATAGGTGGTGATTACCAACAATATTTCCTTGTGCGCCTATGCCACCTGCTGTATGTATTGAACCACTGGTAGGTCCTATTGATTCAGTATTTGATGTAACAATTAAGTTACCTGTTGTTGCATTGCCAGTTATACTAAGACTTGATAATGTACCAACACTTGTAATATTTGGCTGTGCATTTGTAGTTACTGTGGCTGCAGTAGTAGCTGTAATACCTGTTAATTGACTTCCATTGCCTATAAAAAATGCAGCATGTATATTAGCAGAGGTATTCACATTTCCAGTGACACTTAAACTACTTAATGTACCTGTACTTGTAATATTGGGTTGGGCTGCTGTTGTTACAGTACCCGCCGTTGTTGCACTTGAAACTGCACCAGTAACGTTTGCTCCTTGTATATTACTTAAGTTATTACCTGAACCTATAAATTGTGCAGCAGTAACATTTCCTGAAACACTTACCGTTGTTAAACTTGCCAAACCTGTCGCACTTATATTATAAGTGTATGCTGTATTGGAAACATTTATATTACTTGCGTTTACATTACCTGTATAAGTTGGTAAATATGCTGCAACATTGCTATTGCCGTAGCTACTTGGACCTCCGCCACCTGCTGTAGTTTGTACACTACCATCAGGGAAAGTGATTGTATTTGCAAACATATCAGGATTAGGCATAACGGCAGGACTAAAATCTACCCAACTATTACCATCATAATTTAAGTATGCACGACCTTCATCGCTATCAAACCATAAATGTCCTTGAGGTAAATCAGGCGCACTGTTCCCTATATAAACAGGTATATCATCAGCCCAGTATAAATTACCAGCACCATCAGTTGCTAAGTAATTGGTTGCATTACCTCCGCCTAAATTTAATCTGTTTGGACTTGTTAAATTTAATCCATCATTGCTTATAACAACAACATTAGCAACTCCTGCACTACTAAATGTTATATTACCATTGGCATTCACAATAACATTGCTGTTACCATTATATATTGATCCACTTACGTTAGGATTAGGACTAATCCAAGTAACATTACCTGCACCGTCTGTAGATAGTACATAACCGTTAGCACCACCAGTCAAATGAAAATTATTTAAATTTGTTTGAATATTTCCAAATACGTTTCCGCTTACATACAAATTACCACGTAGACTTAACTTTGCTATGTTTGACTGATATGTTAAATTACTATCACCTGCAAATCCCTTACCACTATTGAATTGTATTTGACCACCGCTTCCACCTGGATCATTTATAATATTAAGTTGTGGTTGTGCGTACAATACAGGATCTGTATAGGTAGCGACGATAGTTTTTGTATTATTGGCATTTGGTTGAACACTAATAACATTAGCTGTGCTAAGATTAGCATTAGTGTCACTAATAAACTCGTATGGATTATTTGTTGCCATTTTATTTCCTTATTATGCTACTTTAAAAAGTTGAATATATGCTTGTTGATATCCTTGACCAGCTGATAAACCAAAGTTTGGAGAAATTACCCCTGTGATAGAGCCGTTTACTTGAATTGCCAACGTTGTTAATCCCGACAAAGTAAATTGTCCTACACCCTGTGTTCTTCCGCTTGAAATATTTTGTATAGTAAAATTAGTATCAACATTTTGTAAACGCATATAAATTTCTAAGATACCGCCGTTAGAAGTTACTCTTACATCTGTTTGATAAACATACGTACCTGCCGGTAAATCAAATCCAGTCCCATCAATTGTTGCGCTAATAGTATTCCTATCAAAAGTATCAAATGGAATATTTTGCCAAACACCTGGGTTCCATGTTAGTGCAGAGCCGCCTCGTCTACTTAATATTACACATGGAGCTCCCGTGCTTCTTACAAAGCCAGCTGTTGCAATTTGTGTAGGTGGTGCATTTACATTTGGAGTCGGAGCAGTTGGTATACCACCTAATGCAATATTTTGTCGCTGAGCTTGTACAAAAGCAGTGGTCGCAGGTGCAAAGTTATTAGTATTGGCTAGTGTATTAGGTACAGTTACATTACCTAATAATGTTACATTTGTTAATGTAACATTTGATGTTCTTGCTCTTGTATTAGCTACTAGTTGAACAAAACTTGTTGTTGCAATTGAGTTATCGTTGTCATTTACGTTTGTTATTATTGGTGCTGTTGGATTACCAGTGAATGCTGGACTTGCAATATTTGCCTTTGTATCCATTAACATTCTAAATAGCCCGTAATCCACTGGTGCATTATTCGGACTGACTCCTTGAACTATAGGAGGAATACGTACATTGCCTGTAAATGTAGTACCATCAGTTCTAGCTAAATTACCTGAAAGATATGATCCATTGCCAATAAAAAATTTATTTGCTATGACATTATTATTAGCGATAACATTATTGGCAGAACTAACATTTGCCTGAGCAGACACAGTTGCAGCAGACAATAGTGAAGCTGTTACCGCGCCAATAGAAGATAATGATTGGACTTGTGTTGGTCCTAAGTTAGCATTTTCAGCTAATATCTTACCTTGTATTTGTAACTGTGAATTTAATGCGTCAAAAAGAAATTTATCAGAAGATGAAAAACTATTTCCTTTAGCGAATTGTACAGCCCCTAATAACCCAACAGCTTCATTGACAACAGTTATTTGTTGAATTATTGAAGAAGTATTAGAACTTGTGTTTGAAGTCGTATTTGATGTATTTGCGTCTGCCATAATAATTATAAATTAAAAATTGCTTAATGGTACTCTTCTCCAAACATTACTTGCTATACACACATATATGTAACCTGTATCCCAACATATTTGTCCTGGGAATCCAGGAGAGGTACTTGTTCTTGTAACTTGTGTCATAATGAAAGTACCGAATGTTCGTAGATTACCATTTGCTGTTAAACTTCCTGATGTACTTATATTTCCTACGGCTCCTATATTACCAATTGCACAAACTACACCACTAGAAAATACATAATTTGCAAATACATTAGATGCGATAGCATTTCCAGTTGTACTCACTACACCATTAGAAAGCAAATTAGCACCTCTTATGTTTCCGGTCGCTGTAACTTGTCCGTTAATTGTTGCATTTCCTGCAGAAAGATTACCTGTTGCTGTGATAACACCCACAGTTCTTAAATTACCTCCTTGGACGTTACCAACGGCTGTGACACCTACAGTTGCATTAATTGTGCCAGTGCTTGAAATGTTTCCTGTAACATTCATCCCAGTGCTAAAACCTGTTATACCACTGACAACATTCTGTACAAACTGTGTTGTAGCAATTTGTGTAGTATTGGTATTGTTGGCTGGGGTTGGGGCAGTTGGTATTCCGGTAAATACTGGGCTATTTAAAGGAGCAACACCTGTTAGATTAGTACCATTACCACTAAAATTACCAGTAACATTTCCTACAACAGTAAGATTACCTATTGATGCATTACCTAAAACTGCAGTGTTAAAAACACCTCTGAGGGCTGTTACGTTTGAATTAGATATAATATTACCTAATGCAGAAATTTGACCTGCTGTTACAGTACCAGAACTAACATTTAGATTTCCTGCAGTAATTGTACCATACCCTGTTACAAAAACATTTGAACTTATAAAACCTCCACTTCCATTTGACATTTGTAAAGCGCCATTTGGACCTGAGGATCTATTAAGAGTTGTTACATTTTGTATAGTAGATGTGTTAGCTGTTCTTACTGCCCCAACCAAACTTTGAGCCTGTGCTGCATAGTTTGCTGAAAAACTAGCAGAAATATTAGCATTTCTTGCATCAATATTAGCACGATTTGCTGCTAAAGTTGCAGTGGCTGCAGAAGATGTAGCTATATTTGCAGAAGTTGCAGCTTGTTGTGCTGAAAACTTTGCAGCAGATGCAGATGCATTTGCTTGGTCTGCGATATACTGATATGGATCTGTTGTTGCCATGATTTTTTCCTTATAATTTTTTATGGTCTTAAGAGAGGTGGAATACCTGCTCTACTTATTTTACTTCCTAATTTTCTAGCATTATCCTTTATGCTATTTGGAGTAACGTCTACTGTTAACGCTGTTTTAAATCTAGGATCACTCTTTTCTTTTTTACTAGGAATGTATCCACTTACTTCATTGACATTGTACGTAGGATCAGTTTTCTGACGCTTCATACCTTTTGGCTGTTTTGGGTCAAATGGATCAATGTCAGTTGTACTAAGCCCAGTCTTTTCTAAATTTTTAATATATTTGTGTTCAGCATCTTCGCTGCCAAATGAGAAAATAGTACTAGGTGGTCCTTTACCAAAGTCGTGTTTTCCTAACCCTTCAAGGTCACTGATATGTTGTCCTAATTTATACCAATCGTATACGTCACTTACGTCAACTTTAACTGTACCAGCTGGCATAGTTGGTTTAAACTCTGGTCCTGGTGGAGGTCCGTTTGGATCAAAATCTTCGTCAGTAATATAAGTTGTATCTTCAGGTAAACTTAATTTTTCACTATGTAATTGATTAAGTTTATCATATAGTTTTCCTATTATACCCTTTGATCTTAGTGCCTTAAATGCTAAATTTTCAGGGCCAAACTCACCATGGATATCAAGTCCTGCTTGTCTATACTTTTTGATTGTTTTAAGTAGTGTTTTTATTCTTTTCTCATCATCATATTTTACTGCTAATTCTGCTAAATGCGCTAATTTATTAAACTTTAGTTTAGTAGCTGCTTGATCTAAATTACTACGATGTTTTTTAGGCAGACGTAACCAACTATCATTAACAACTGAATATTCACCTAAACTTATAACTGGTTGATTTGAATCCTGAACATATAATTCTACATCATATCCACCAATTTGTATGTCATGCGTGTCATTGTAAATTGTTTTTTTGGCGTCAAACAATTCTCTATAAACAGTGTCATCATTTAGTTTTTTCATGTCTACTAAAATATGTAAATCTACATCACTGTGTTTAGTATAAGTGTAAGCAGCATTTGAGCCTGACAATGTTACATCTTCTATTTCTAAATGTGGGATGCCTAAATGATCTATAAAATCTTCTGCGATTATAAGCAGTTGATTTCTAACTTCGGGGCGCATCTTATCACCCAAAAAAATCACTGGATTTAGTTGGTCATGAAAAAATACTGCGTCATGCAGTTTAAAATTTGCTAGTTCCTTAAGGTTCATACAGTATTTATCAAAAAAGGGTTATAACAGTTTCCTGTCATAACCCTTATGTTTTAGTGTAAATTTTTAGATTTACGCTGTTTTTTTAGATTTTTTTGTGGTTTTAACTGTACCCGCATCAACAGGAGCTGCACTTGCTTGAGCTTGTTGTGCTGCTAAATTCTGTTGTTCTTGGATATACATAGGTCCAATTGTGTTCAACAAGTGTTGTTGATTTTCCATACAGAATACATATGCACCACTGTGACGTAATAGAACACGTTTGTCTACGAACACTTTGCCACCTAGATCACGCCAGTTTTCGCAAAAGGTCCAGTCTTCACTATAGTAACGATTTTGACGAACTGCTGTGTCAAAGTATGTCTTTAGATACTTGTCATATTTTGGATCTAGACCAATATCGTTCTTGTACTGCTTAACTGCAGGGTGAACATTTAGTTTCTCAAATACATGCTTCTTCATTAGTAAGAAACCAGTACCTGCTTTACTAACTTCTTGTAGTCCATCAGGACCTTCTTCAGCACCCTCAAATCCATTGACTACCCATTTGATTGGCATAGTCTTCATAGGATATAGTCCGCCAATAACGTCTTTGTCACGGTTAAGCAAAACTAGTAAGTGCCATGGCTCCCAACCAATGTCGGCATCAACAAAGAATAGGTGTGTGGAATCTGCTTGATCTAGGAACTTAGCGGTCAATGTGTTCCGAGCGCGGCTGATAAGGCTCTCGTTAACCATGGTTTCTAATGTCCAGTCAATTCCTAATTGTCTAGCAGTATTTGCCCATTTAATGAATGACATGAATGTTGATTCAGTTAGCATACCACCATAGCATGGCATAGCTATGTGTACACGTGTTGTACGCAAAAAGTCTACATTGACCTGTACTTGATTTTGCCCTGTTGCTGCAGATTGATCTGCTTGTTGGGCATCTTGTTCTGTAATTTCTTGTATTGCTTCTACTGCCTGCTCTACAGGTATAGTAGCTTCTTGGGTTTGTTTTTTCTTAGCCATTTTATCCTCATGAAAATGTACTATTATTTACATAAGGATAAGTTGGTCAAATTATTTTTCGTCTAGGTAATCTTCGTTTATATCTTGATCTGGGAATACTTGTTTATATAAATCAGTTAATTCCTCGTCACTAGCTAGGCTTAATGCGCTGATTTCATAGTCTGTGGCTTTAGCTAATCTGTGAATCATTGTTTTACGCATTCCGTAATCCATAGCATGACGCTGTGGTAGATCGTATGGTTTTTCGGCTTCCGCCACGTTTTGTTCTTTCACAGATTTTTTATTTAGATTCGGACTACCTGCGTTGTCCAGTGCTTTGGCTACCCTTACATTTAACGGGTCTTTAGGATCTTGCCCAGCATAACGCATCAAAGCGCCACCAATTTTTGAAATTGGATTAGGCACACTCGCTAAAGCTGTACCAAAATGCCTTGCATCTTGACGATCCAAAGGATCTTCTTTAGTATTTTTTCCAAATCGCCATTCCGTACCTTCAGGTGGTGTAATTACTTCTCTATTGAGTTTGGGACCCTGCCAAGGCACACCGGATGGAGTCATCGCAGGGTCGTCATCATCTTCAGCTACATTTTTTTCAACTAATGCCCTAATTACCTCGCCGTCTGGTCCTCGCATATTCCACTCATCGTCGTTAGGAGTAGGCATATCAAATTCTTGCTTATAAAGTTTATCCCATTGCCAAGTGCCAGGATAAACACGATTTCCGTCTGGATCTTGAAAAATTTTTTCTTTAAATTTGTAATAGTGAGGGAAACGATTTTTCTCACGCCCTTGCCATTCAAGTTCTTCTTCAGAAGGCTTCATTTTTGAAAAATCTTTATCTAAGATACCCTCTGGTAAACCTTGATACGCTTCCTTTAGTAATTTAAGAACTTGTATTTTCTTCTCTACGCTTGCTTCTTTAAGCATAGGACGAACACGCTGAATAAATTCTTTTATTTTTGCTTTCTTAGTTGCAGGCTTAAACTCACCCATACGTTGACTTGCTTTCTGCATTAATGCTAATACTTCTTTATCGTTAAGTGCATCTGGCATAGCATCTCGCCATACTGCAAACTTTTGTTCATCACTTGCGTTTGGATCTTTAAGAATATCACGCATTGGAGTCGCTCTTGGGCCCTCTTCTGCTTGTGCAGCATCATCAACATCTTGACGTTTGATTACTTGTAGATTATCTAATCCAAATGTTTTATAAACTGTTTCGCCTGCCTTATTCTTCCCTACTAGATATTGAAATGCTCTAACCTGATCCGCACCAACAACTAATACTGCGTTTCTATAACCCATTTCTGCTAGTGTAGTTAACATCCTATTAATATCTGGTATATTGTCTGTTGCACTTTGAAATATGTTTGCTTGTTTAGGAAAAACTTTCTTGTAGATATACAATTTTTCTTCTGGATATAATGGATCATCCGCACCTACTGTTCTACTGACAAAGAAATATGGATCTGCACCCATGTTCGCTGCTTGAACAATAACTGCTCTCGCTAATAACATGTGACCTTTATGACCCATGCCACGACCCCATCCTACCACTGCTGTATCACTTTTTCCTGTACGCTTTATCATATTTTTCTCGGTTGCCAATTAAGTTGGTCTATTAATTTTAAAAACTGTCCGGGCAATGCATACTTGAAATTTACTTCAGGATGTGCTTGTGCATATCCTTCTGGATTAGTTTGCATTATACCACCATGTAATCCTAAGCTTAGTGATTTAATTACTTTCATTTTCTCATTAGTAATAGCTTCTACTGCACCTAATGTTGCTTTTAATCCTTCTGGATCACTTAATAATGTCTGTGCTTTTTTAGCACTTAGATTACTTTGAGCCCATGCGGGAAAGTCTCTTAATAAACCACTTGTTCTTAAATGTTGATTTAAGTATGTATACAATTCGCCACCTGGATTATTCATACCAGGTTTGGGTGCTAGAAAATTATCTATTTTCTGTGCATTCGCTTGTATGAATCTAGACAAATTAGTTAATCCAGATTTATCAACACCTGGCAATTCTTCTGCATATGTAGTACCTTGAACAATAACATCAGGTGTTGATAAACTTTCTGCGTTTGGAAATCTACTTTCTTCACCACTACCCAATTTATCATAATAACCAGTTGCAGCTATCATTATTTTTGCATTTGGTATTCGTTGACCTAAGTCACTATCAGCTGGTACATGAAATGCTGTTATGTTAGGTTTAAAATCATATGTATTTGTATTCTTGTTTAGTACAGGCATTGCACTTCTGCCGTCTGGTTTAGTACCAGGATAAAATAGTAATCCACCTTCTAAGAAACCACGCTGAGGACTTGCTTGTTCTAAATAAGGCCACAAACTCGCAAACTGTTTTGCAAATTGCATACGGCTTGCATCAGCTTCGCCACCAGTACCTAAGATGAACTTCATAATATCATCTGGGCTTTTAGTTAATGTTGGTGCTCCTGCTTTAGTCTGCATTGTTCCTGACTTCAAATACTGCCATGCATTTTTTGGTATCATGTAAAATGTACCACTATCATCACGACCCCAGTATACCACAGGCATACCATCCCATTTTAATTCAATAGTACCATAATTATCAATCATATTAGTTAAACGCTCTACGGCATGCATTGCTCCGTGACTACCATTGGCAATCACTAGATCCTCAATGTGTTGATATTTACGACCCACTTGTCCTGCTGCCTCTAGTAACGATAGTATTTTCATTTTAATAAATTCATTGTACGTCTGAACCAATCATGAATATTCTCATTTAGCTCTAAATTAGGTGCCCATTTATCTTTTATGGCTTTATATTTGTTAGGATCACTTCTCAATGCTGATAGTATAGAATGCACACTTCCCATATCTTCTGCGGTCGCATTAGGACCAATTATAATCTTAGCAATCTGATCTTTATTACTTGTGATTAATTCTTTAGTTTCACGGTCAACAAGACCTTTGTAAGGACTCATCATTAAACTAGGATGATCAGGCAATGAACTCATATTAGTTAAGTCTGCCCACATGCCGTGTAATGTTCCGCCTTTCATTGTAGGGTCTTTGCTATAGTCATGAGTGTGTAATGGAACAACATCTCTTGCATTTTCTACAGCCATAATGTCAACTTGTGTCACATCACCATCTTCACCTGTAGGTATACCAACATGTACACTGACTCCAGTTCTTGCAGCAAAATATCCATTCTCTTTAAAATAGTTTTCTAAACCCTGTCTTGCAGTTTTTAGGTCCTTTACAGGAAAAATTTTCATCAATTCAGCAGCATCAATCAATACATCCATATCGCTACTTACATCTTTCTTCCCTGCACTTCCTATAGGATAAACATTGATACCCTTAGGCATAATACCTTGTAAATTCTTTACAACTGTTTGTACATTTTTACGTGTGATAGGTTTAGCGTCAGGTACTACATTTCCGCCCTCTAAAAACATTTTAGTAGACATTAATAACTTACCTTTATAAATTGGATTACGCCTGCTGTAAAACCTGATACAGCAGCTCTTAACCATACAAAATTGCCGTTTATGTTTTGGTAGCTTATTTGAGTGAGTTCTGATCCTGTAATTTCTAAAACATTGAACCAATCATTTGAAGTTGGATTTTCTGCTAGACTTGCTTGAATATTAACTGTAGCGGTTACTGAGGTAAAGCTCCATGTCACTGTTTGCAAGTCTGCACCGCCTAAATAATAGGAGGCAGCAGGTTGTTTAGTTCCGGTTATGTTTGGTCCCTGTCCAAAAGGGGTTTGTGATAGCAGGATAAGAGTAGTAGCCTGTGACATTATGCTTGCACCAATTCTACTACTACAGAATCACCTACTAATTCTTGAACCACTTGTTCAAGCGCGGTTTGAATTTCAGGACTAGCGATTCCAGCTGTTGAGGAATCGCTATCCTTGACAATTTTGCTTAGTTTGATTACAATTACATCTTCTACGATTTTAGCCATGGTAAATACTCCATTAATAGAGTATTTATCAAAATTAGTCTCGCTGTTCTACTTTATAGGTTTTACCCAAATAACTGTCAAACGTAAGCCCTAAAATAGTTTGGATAGATTCTATATCATAATCTACAAAAAAGCTTGCTTCAAGATAGTGTTTTCTCCAATTTTGTCCATCTTTTATCTCAAATGCCCATCTACGTAATGCCCCGCAAGGGTATACAGATTTTTCGTATGACTGTAAAAACTTTTGCATTTCAGTATGTAAATCAGCATTTTGTAATGATCTACATCTAAAATAAGTTCTATATTTGTGTTTTGGATTATTACGTTCTAGTATAGAAGGATCTCCTTCTAATTTTACTTCACAATAATCAACATTTGTATCAACATATTCTAGTGTTTGTAACTTAAATAAATCATTACCATAGACGCTAATCATATCATAATCAATGCGTATGGTGATATCTTTACTTTGACTATTTCTCCAATGAATAAATCTAATTAATGGGGTATGATCTACGTCATTGGTTCTTTTTCCGTGATAAAAGTATACTCCTGATTGTTGGCGATATGAAATGTTATTATGTAACTGTTCTTCAGTTTTACAATATCTAACTAAATGAAAATTAGGATTACATATAACTGCCCTATATTTGTATTTGTTGAAAAAAAGTTTAGATTTTTTTACTGTGCGTAAATTATTCAACTGTAATTACTCCATCATATCCAACAAATGCAGTAACTTTTGGCGTTACTGTAAATTCAATTTCATCACCTTTTAGTATTGCAAATACGTTAGCATTTTTAACATTTTCAAAAACAATTTTTTTAGATAATGGAACTCTAATCCACTCGTCAATTTTACGTGCTAATGGTCTAGCACCCATTTTGCTATCGTACCCCTTTTCGGCAATGTAATCAACCACAGGTTCACTTAAATTTAAATTAATATCGTGTGTGTTTTTCAAAGCCTTTTTTAAATCTTCCGTAAATTTAACAACAATTTTCTTAATTGCAAGTGAATCTAATTTGTTAAACTTGCATACTAAATCAAGTCGATTTCTAAACTCAGGTTTAAAAAACTCTTTCATAGCTTTGTCATCTTCGCCTGTTTTTTCTTGGGCTCCGAAGCCAATCGCATTACGTTCGCTATCACTTGCACCCAAATTACTTGTCATGATGATGATACAATTTTTAGCATTTACTTCTTTGCCGTTACTTCCCGTAACACGTCCTTCGTCAAGTAATTGTAAGAAAATGTCAAAAACTTCATGGTGTGCTTTTTCGACTTCATCAAACAACATAATAGAGTATGGGTTCTTGCTTAAGTCATTTATTAGTTTACCACCACCTAGATTACCTTCACCGTATCCTACATAGCCAGGAGGTGCACCAATTAGTTTAGCGACACTATGTTTCTCACCATATTCACTCATATCGTACTTGAGCAATGGCATGTCAAGGTTCTTGCTGAGTAGTTTAGCAAGTTCAGTTTTCCCAGTACCAGTAGGACCTAAGAACAAGAAACTACCAACTGGTTTCGTTTCGTTATTAATACCAGCAAAGCTAACATAGATTCTTTCAAGAACCTTGTTTACAGCATCATCTTGACCATAAAGTTTATCCTTTACATTTTGCTCAAGAGTTTTAATTCTATCACTGTAATCGTTACTAAGTTTATCTGCAGGAACACCCGTAAATCGTTCAACTTGTTCGTAGATAAGCTCTTTAGTAATTTCTGCTTCCTTATTTTCTAATACACGTTGCTTAGCGCAGGCTGCATCAAGTAAGTCAATACTTTTATCTGGATTCTTACGATCATGGATGTAACGTGAAGAACAATCAACACTTGCCTCAATTGCTTCCTCTGAGATTTTTACATTATGAAAATCATTTAGTCTTTGACTTAATCCACGTAAGATACGAATAGTGCTATCGTGACTTGGCTCATCAATACCAACACGATAGAATCTACGCATCAATGCACGATCCTTCTCAAAGCTTTCGTAGTACTCTTCCCAAGTAGTGCTTGCAATAATCTTTAATGTGCCCTTAGTAATTGCAGGCTTAATCATGCTTGCAAAATCAATACTACCATTATTGGTGTTACCACTGCCTTTCATTGTATGTGCTTCATCAATAAAAAGGATAGCTTTCTTTTTCGTATTCA
>Ga0315906_10001306_pt1 | contig 37206 bp, 37 predicted proteins | sample LakEriMetagenome_4_FD_203526 | JGI IMG/M metagenome (GOLD analysis project Ga0315906, IMG submission 203526) | Freshwater fungal communities from buoy surface, Lake Erie, Ohio, United States - Buoy 2 MA122 | ecosystem: Environmental > Aquatic > Freshwater > Lake > Lake biofilm | place: USA... | reverse complement strand
AGGTTGCTGAACACGGACATCTACTGCTGACGCGCATGGCGCCGCGCAAACAGGAACACGCGGCATCACAGGCCGACCCCGTACTGCTTGAAGTATTCAACAACCTGTACATGTCGATCGCCGAACGAATGGGCGCAACACTGGCAAATACGGCGCACTCGGTCAACATCAAGGAGCGTCTCGACTTTTCCTGCGCCCTGTTCGATGCCACCGGCAATCTGATCGCCAATGCACCCCACATGCCCGTCCACCTCGGATCGATGGGTGCAAGAGTTCAGGCCATCATCACCGCCAACCGCGGGCACATGGCCCCAGGGGACGCCTGGATGCTCAATGACCCCTACGCCGGCGGCACCCATCTGCCGGACATCACGGTCATCACGCCAATCTTCGACGCCGGTGGCCGCAATGTCCTGTTCTACACCGGTTCACGCGGACATCACGCCGACGTCGGCGGCATTACCCCCGGCTCCATGCCGCCGGACAGCCGCCACATAGACGATGAAGGTGTGCTGATCTCGAACTTTTTGCTGGTAAAAAACGGACAATTCCGCGAAACCGAAACCCGCAGTCTTTTTGCATCGGCAAAACACCCTGCACGCAATATCGATCAGAACATCGCCGACCTGCGTGCAATGATTGCAGCCAACCGCAAAGGTGCGAACGAGCTCGAACGGATGATCAGTCAGTTTGGACTGGAAGTCGTCCAGGCTTACATGGGGCACGTGCAGGACAACGCCGAAGCCGCCGTACGGCGTGTGATCGACCGGTTGCGCAACGGCACATTCAGCTATGAGATGGATCACGGTGCCGTCATCCGCGTCGCCATCCGCGTTGACAACGCCACGCACAGTGCCGTAATCGACTTCACCGGCACCTCAGCGCAAGGCGACAACAACTTCAACGCACCGCTGGCGGTCACCATGGCCGCCGTGCTTTACGTCTTTCGTTCTCTCGTTGACGACGACATCCCGCTCAACGCCGGCTGCCTGAGACCGCTGACGGTGATCGTGCCGCCCAACACCCTGCTCAATCCCGGTCATCCGGCTGCAGTGGTCGCTGGCAATGTTGAAACTTCGCAATGCGTCACCGATGCACTCTACGGCGCGCTCGGCGTGATGGGCGCCTCACAAGGCACGATGAACAACTTCACTTTCGGCAACGCCCGCCATCAGTACTACGAAACCATCGCCGGCGGTTCCGGCGCAGGTGATGGTTTTGATGGCACCGCCTGCGTGCAAACCCACATGACCAACTCAAGGCTGACCGATCCCGAAGTGCTGGAATGGCGTTACCCCGTGCTCCTCGAAAGTTTCACCATCCGCCGCGACAGCGGCGGCAAGGGTCGCTGGCACGGCGGCGACGGCGCTATTCGCCGATTGCGTTTTCTCGAATCCATGACCGCAGCCATTCTGTCCGGTCATCGCCGCGTTCCACCCTACGGCATGGCCGGCGGTGAACCCGGAGCGACCGGCCACAATGCCGTTGAGCGCGCCGATGGTTCGGTCACCGAACTTGAAGCCTGCGCCTGCGTGAAGATGAAACCGGGCGACATTTTCATCATTGAAACCCCGGGCGGCGGCGGATACGGGCCGGTAAAATAGCCGGCGAACATCCACTCCCTGCACCAGCAACCGCTCAGTGTGGTACCACAACTCGCACCGTCAGTAATTATTAAATAAATTCAAAGAGTTATAAATTCAATGGCCAGAGTCCCCCTGATTGGCGAGGAACGCAGCGACCTCGCTCCTTTTATTGCCCGCGTCAAAACCGAGCGCGGCAAACTGATCAACCTGTATCGGGTGTTGATGAACAGTCCGGCAATCGCCGCTGGCTGGCTCGATTTCAATACCGTGGTGCGCTACAAGACTTCGCTCGATGCAGCGCTCCGCGAAATGATCATCCTGCGCGTGTCACTGCTCAACGGCGCGGAGTATCAAGCAAAAATCCACGGCGCCTCCCATGCGCTGCACGCCGGGCTCAGCACAGAGCAGATCGCAGCACTCGATGCATGGCAGGACAGCAAATTGTTCTCACCGGCACAACGTGCGGCACTGGCATGGACTGACGCGATGACCTGCCTGATCGACGTACCGGATGCACTGCATGATGACCTGAAGCAGCATTTCAACGATCAGGCCATCACCGAGATCACCGTGCTGGCCGGTGCCTACAACATGCATACACGGGTCGCCCGCGCACTGCGTATCGAACCCGAACAGAAATCATGACCAGCGCCCGTCCCATACTGGTGGTCGAGGACGACCCTTTCCTGCGCCTGCTCGGCGTCATCCTCGATCCGTCGACCTCCAGCGAGCGCATCGCCGCCTTTGCCGATTTTTTTGCCCACGACCTGCCTGACTTTGACGGTTGGCTGCAGCAATTGCGCGGACGGCTGAAACGCCTTTACCCGGCGACGGTTCACCTCGTCGACGACAGTGAAACGCTGCACAAGCTGCTGCCGCAGGCGGACCTTGCCGTAATTGAATCACTGCGCTTCGGTACGGAAGAAATCGCCCTCGCCCCGCGCCTGCGCGCCGTGCAGAAATTCGGCGCCATTCCCAACAACATTGACGCCGCCGCCTGCGCCGCACACAAGCTGCCGCTGCTGACCATTCGCCGCCGCGCCAATATCGCCTGTGCCGAACACGCCTTCGCACTGATACTCGGTCTTTCGCGGCAGATGCACCGCGTCATCAACCGGATCAGCACGGAATCCCTGCAGTCTGCGGGTTTCAAGCCACGTACCTACGACCGGCGGCACACCGCCAACTCGAACTGGGCGCGGATTCCCGGCATTACGCTGCTGCACAACACCACCATAGGCATCGTCGGCATGGGTGAAATCGGCCGCGAAGTCGCGTTGCGCGCAAATGCGTTCGGCATGAACGTGCTCTACCACCAGCGTACGCAAATGCCGACCGCACTTGAGTCCTCACATCACGCCCACTACGCCGATCTGGTCACCCTGCTTGAAGCCAGTGACTGGGTCGTGATCTGCCTGCCGGGAAATGACAGCACCCGCAACCTGTTCAACAGCGTTCGTTTCGCACAGATGAAACCCGGCTCAAGGCTGATCAACATTTCGCGCGCCGAAATCGTCGACTGCAGCGCCGTCATCGCGGCATTGCGCTCCGGCCGCCTTGGCGGGTATGCACTCGACCCTCTGCACGAAGCACCGGGCCGCGACGACGATGAACTTCTGGGTTTTGAAAACGTGCTGCTGACACCCCACATCGCCGCGCAACCGCGGTTCAATGCGCTGAATGATATTGCCGACCTGATGATCGGACTAGAGGAAGTGATGAAATGAGCCACTGCAAACCACAAACCATCCTCGCCGTCGCCGGACTCCTGCTGACTGTTGGCGCTCACGCTGCAGATGCCTGGCCTTCACGTCCGATCCGCCTGATCGCGCCGTTTCCTGCGGGCAGTTCAGTGGATGCTGCAGCGCGAGTGATCACCCCGCGGGTCAGCGAAGCGCTCGGCCAATCGATTGTCATCGACAACCGTGCCGGCGCTGCCGGCGCCATCGGCGCGGAACTCGGCGCCCGTGCGGCGCCTGACGGATACACCATCGCCGGCGGCACCACCAGCACGCATGCGCTGTCAAAAGCGCTGAATCCGCACCTCGCTTACGACCCCGAAAAAGACTTCATACCGATCACCATGATCGGCCACCTGCCGTATATCCTCGCCGTTCATCCTTCCGTGGCAGCGATGAACCTGCAGGAACTGATCGCCATCGCCAAAGCCAAACCGGGACAGATCCGTTACACCACCGTAGGCAATGCCAGCATGGCGCGACTCGGTGGTGAACTGCTGTCCAACCTCACCGGTGCGCAACTCACGCCGATCTCGTACAAGAGTTCCGCACAATCCGTAGTCGACACGGTTGCGGGGCGGATCGAATTGCAGTTCGGCACGATGGCGCCGGTGCTACCCCACGTGCGCTCGGGCAAGCTGCGCGCGCTGGCCGTCACCAGCGGCAGTCGCGCCCCGGCGCTGCCGGATGTGCCGACCGTCCAGGAATCCGGCGTCAAGAATTTTGAAGTGACGTTATGGCTGGCTGTCTTTTTGCCGGCAAGGACGCCGGCGCCCATCGTCGAACGCCTCAACCGTGAATTCACCGCAGCCATTGCCGTTCCGCAGGTACGTGAAGCGCTGCTCCTTCAGGGCCTGCAGCCGGAAACCACCAGTCCCGCAGCCTTCTCCCGCTACCTGACAGCGGAAATCGCCAAATGGACCGCAGTGGTGCGCAAAGCCAATCTGAAACCGGAATAGGCGGAATAAATTTTCGTTGCGCCGTGCTCCGGTGCAACGATCAAATTGCAGCCTTCAATTCAGCAGCCAGCGCAATGCCGCTGAGATAAGCCCCTTCGATACGGCCATCGGCACACCAGTCGCCGCAAACGCCGATGCGATGATCTGCGTCCCACAGGCAAGCTGCATTGAGGCCCGGCGACAGTGCATAGCGCCAGCGATGTGCACGTACGTGGACCGGATTGGCAGCAATGCCCGCCGCCGCGTGAAAAGCCCCGATGACCTGCAGCGCTACCTCGCCCGCGTCTTCCTCAAGATGCGCTTTTGACCATTCGGTTGTGGCATGCACCACCCAGCGCTCACCAGCGACCCGCCCCGGCCGTGACGCGTCGCGCATGACCCAGCCGACCGTCGCATCCGCAACAAAAGCCGCATCAAAAGACAGCGGCAACGGTGAGTCGTATCGAACCATCACAGCCCAACAGGGCGCATGCATCCCCTTCGACACGCACGCACCCAGCACCGGAACAGCGGTACACAGTGGCAAGGCCTGCACTGCAGGAATGGCCAGGACGACCGCATCGAATCCGGATTCACCACCTTCTTCCCACGAAACACGCCAGCCGTCCCCGCCCGGCGTGACCGCGGTCACCGTGCACTCAAACAATACGTCAATCCCTGTTGCAAGCTCGCGGCACGGCGCCGTCATTCCTGGCGTTGCGACATAGCGCAGTTCGTCATGCGACAACGGTATTGCCGCAGCCGACTGCAGCCTGGCAATACGTCCCGCATAGGGCGCAACGATCCCCGCGCCGAGCCAGCCTTCTACCACCCGCCGGAATCCCGTGTCACGCGCCGTAAAATACTGGGCGCCGTGATCAAACGTGCCGTGATCCGTGCGCCGGGTTGCCATGCGTCCGCCGACGCCGCGACTTTTCTCAAAGCACCGCACTTCGTGGCCGGCATCCCGCAGTGCCCGCGCACAGGCGAGACCGCTGATACCTGCCCCCACAACCGCTATGCGTCCCATTCTGATCCCGTGTTATTCATTCATGAATCCTTGTTTTTCACAGCAACCCCCGGATCCAGCCCCATCAGGCGCAACGACCACGCCGAAAGAAAACCAATGGCCAAGGGGAACCATTCATCAAGATACACCGACAGCCCGGCCGCGATCAGATAAGTAAGTGCAAGCAGCAAAGCGCCGACGTGACGTTGACGCCACCAGGTAAATACCAGCGCACTGGCAAGAGCGACAAAAACCGCAGCGATCACATAAATCACGATTTGCATTTCAAACCTTGCAGGTCATCTTGAAGACAGCCGGCACGAAGCCATTTCCGGTTTCGCAGTCCGCCCTATAATGCATTATCCCCCGACTGAGGTCCCCCTTGAAACCCGGAAACCCGAAACAGGCTTTGACCACCTGCTGCGCCGCGCACACGCTGCATGACGGGCTTTCGGATCTGACTTACGTATTGTTGCCGTTGCTGGCGCAAACTTTCGGCCTGACGCTTGCCCAGGTCGGCATGATCCGCGCAGCACACCGCACGGCAATGGCTGCGTTCCAGATTCCTGCCGGGCTGGTCGCTGAACGCTTTGGCGAACGCAATCTGCTGGTCATCGGAACCGCCACGGCTGGCGCAGCATTTATCGGCCTCGGTTATGCACAGGGCTTCTGGATGATCCTCACCGCCCTGTTTTTTGCCGGCGTCGGATCAGCCGTTCAGCATCCTTTATGTTCAACAATCATTTCGAATGCCTATCCGGAAGCCGGCCGGCGCACGGCTCTCGGCACCTACAACCTGTTCGGCGATGTCGGCAAGTTCGCATTCGGTGGACTGCTGAGCCTGCTGCTGATGGCCGGACTGCCCTGGCAGGGACCGGTGGTGGCTTATGGACTGATCGGACTGGCAATCGCCGTATTGGCCTTTTTCTGGCTCGCCGGCTTCCAATCGGCAAGCACAGCAAAACACTCAGACGAAATGCCGGCTTCCGGCAAAGGCTGGGGCATCCGCAACCGTCGCGGCTTTGTCGCGCTTTGCCTGATCGAAATCATCGACAGCAGCACACGCGTCGGTTTCCTGACATTGATCGCCTTCCTGCTGATTGACAAGGGCCTGACTACCGGATGGGCGACTCTGGCGGTGCCCTTGATCCTTGTCGGCGGCATGGCCGGCAAACTGGCCTGCGGCGTACTTGCTGAACGAGTCGGCATCATTCGCACCATCATCATTACCGAAGTGGTGACCGGCATCGGCATATTCGCAGCGGTTGCGCTGCCCGGGATTGCCGCCGCATTGCTGCTCCCCCTGCTCGGCGTTGCTTTGCAGGGCACCTCATCGGTGCTCTACGCCACCATCGGTGATCTTGTAGAACGCGAGCGCCTGCCGCGCGCATTCGGACTGTTCTATACGCTGGGTTCGCTGTGCGGCATTGCTGCGCCTCTGGGTTACGGACTCGTCGGCGATCAACTCGGAGTGGGCACCGCAATCACGCTGATGGGGGCGGCCATTTTCCTGACCTTGCCGCTATGCGCGGTGCTGCGGCCCACGGTCAGCAGCGATCCAATAAAAATCTGATTCTCGCCCGGGCCGGGCGGGATCGTTGCTGTTCAAGTGATTGGCCCAACAAACCTCGTATTAATAATAACTTATTGTTTATAAACATATTTATTACGCCGATCGACAGCATTGACTTCAGGCACACCCATCTATATATTGATAATCATTATCATTTATGAAACAGTCCAGCCATGTCGATGACCCAATCCGCTGCGATACCCGCCCCGTACGACAATCCCGTGAACATCCCGCAACACGCCGTCCCCAGTCACGAACTGCTCGGCAATCAAGGTGCTTTGCAGATTGATCACAAAGGCGCGATCTATACGCTGCGCGCCACCAGCAAGGGTGGCCTGATCCTCACCAAATAAGTCCTGAACCGCCTTTTAACCGCCAGCCCAAGGGCGCTGTCAGCGTTCCGGTCGCCAGCTCATCCCCACTGTCACGAGCGGAGACCAATGATGCGCAACAACAGCCCAATGCAACGACCCGCAGCAACCCCGGATACACCAGACAGCACACGCTGCGCCGCCGCCGCGCTGTATCTGATGTCGCATTACACGCAACGGCCCTGCCCGCTGGTCGCGCATGCCATTGCCGATCAGCTCGGCATTCTTTCCCGGCCATGTGTTGATGGCACGTCACGCCTGATGCAAACCCTGGCCGCCACGCTGCTGCCGCGCTGGCAAACCATCGCCAGCGGCAACACTGCAAAGATCCGTCATTGAGTATTGATCATGCAGACACCGGGCAATCACCGCACACTGGCCAGCGGACTCATCGCCGACATCGAACACTGCGAAGGCTGCGGTCTGGTCCACCTGAATATCGGCGCGCTGACGCTGCGTCTGCAGCCCGCGGCCTTGCATGACCTTCGCGACACCCTGAACAGGGCGGTTGCTGCATTGCCCCGTCACGCCGCGTCGCCGCAAACACCCAAAGCTCCCTGCCATTGAGAAACGCCATGGCCAAAAACCAATCCCGCAACTCACGCAACAACAGCGGCTTCCCGCTGATCCTCGGCGGCATCACCCTCGCCGGCCTGTTATCGGCATTGGTCGACGCTACGCTGGGTTGGGAAAATCTGGCTCAAAGCATACTGATTCAAGCCATCAATTAGCCGAATGGCATTACCCCTTGCCGGTTCCTCGATCATGCCAATGCAGGCGATAATCCGGCATTACACGCCAAAATTGAAAAGGAACAGGCATGCTGGATCTCAAAGGCAAGGTTGCATTCGTCACCGGCGCCGGCGCCATCGGCGCGGGCTGGGGCAACGGCAAGGCCACCGCGGTGCTGCTGGCACGTCAGGGCGCAAAAGTCTTCGGCACCGACATCAATCCCGCTTCAGTTGAAGAAACCCGCGCCATCATCGCCAATGAGGGAGGGATCTGCTTCACCGCAAGCTGCGACATGACGGACTCCGGTTCGGTCAAGCAATCCGTTGATGCCTGCCTCGAACGCTTCGGACGCATCGATATCCTGATCAACAATGTCGGCGGCTCCGCGCCCGGCGACCCGGTGAGCATGAGCGAGGAAGTCTGGGATCGGCAACTCGACCACAACCTGAAGACGGCCTACCTCGGCTGCAAACATGTGCTGCCGGTGATGGAAAAACAGGGCAGCGGCGCCATCGTCAATATCTCATCGGTTGCGGGATTTGCCCATCAGGTCGATGGGCGTGTACATGTGGCCTACAGCACGGCAAAATCCGGCCTCGTCGGATTCACGCGATCAACGGCCATGGCCTATGTCAAAAAAGGCATCCGCTGCAATCTGGTGATCGTCGGCACCATGCACACACCATTGGTTGAAGAACGCCTGGTCAAACAACTCGGCCCTGAAGCCGGTGCCAACCTCGTCGCAAAACGCCATGCCGCAGTACCGATTGGCCGCATGGGCGACGCCTGGGATACCGCGCATGCCGTGCTGTTCCTCGCATCCGATGAGGCGCGCTACATTACCGCGACACATCTGGTCGTTGACGGCGGCCTGACCGCGGCACGGCCAGGCTGAGCGCCGGTTGCGGCGGCGCGGAACTTGCAGCCCTTCGTATTGCCCAAAGGCGGCATACAAAGGAGATTCTCATGATCGAGCAGGAACAGAAAGCCGTGCTGACCGCGTGCCTGATGGCCGCCTTCGCGGACGGCAGCAAACACGAACGCGAACGCAACGAAATCAGGAATATCGCTGAAACGTTGGCTGGCGAGGCCTCGATCAACCTCAGCGCGCTCGTACAGGATGTATTGCTCAAACGCTCGTCGCTGCCGGCGCTGGCCGCTGCATTGACCACCCCGCAATCGCGCCAGCTCGCCTATGAAATGGCAGTCTGCGTCTGTGATGCCGATGGAGCACAGTCGCCGGCCGAGCGCGAGTTCCTTGCCGCACTGCGCAGCGCGCTGGGTACCGACGCCGGCGCAGCGGAAGTTTTTGCCGCAGAGGCCGAAAAAATGGCTGAAGTGCCGATCGTACCGATGGCGGTGGCCGCGCCGGTTGCAGCCGTATCGACGATGGGGCGCGAAGAAATGGACAAGGCCATCCTCGATGCAGCCATTCTTAACGGAGCAATCGAACTGCTGCCCGAATCACTGGCGACGATGGCGATCATTCCGCTGCAGATGAAGCTGGTCTATCGGGTCGGCAAGTCCTATGGCTACGAACTCGACCGCGGCCACATCAAGGATTTCATCGCCACTGCGGGGGTCGGACTGACTTCGCAGTACCTCGAACAGGCCGGACGCAAGCTGCTCGGCGGGTTGCTGCGCGGCATCGGCGGCGGACTGCTCGGCGGCATCGGCAAACAAGCCGTGAGTTCGAGCATGAGCTTCGCAAGCACCTATGCGCTGGGCCACGTCGCGCGCCATTACTACGCTGGCGGCCGCACGCTGAGTACACAGATGCTGCGCGATGCTTTCAGCGACATGCTCGGCGAAGCGAAAAACCTGCAGGCGCGTTACCTGCCGGAGATGCAGGCGCAGGCGCGCACGCTGGATGCGGGGCGCCTGCTGAACCTCGTGCAGCGGAGTTGACTCACGCCGTCAGCACAAACATAAATAATTGATTTTATTAAATAATTTATAATTTTCACTCAAGCAACTTTTCGCGTGCCGGCTGCAATCAGTCCCGGCACGCCTGAAGCGCGCACCATCACCCGGCCTTCGAACATGCGGCGCTGGGTGCGATAAAACGCACCCTGCTCGGCATGCCAGGCGCCGCTCTTTTGAGCGACCGTCGCAGCCACCGTCAGAATGCCCGAGGGCATGCCGATGCGAATCGGCGCTTCGGCGTCGGGCCCCTTGCGCAGGACTTCGCTGACCACCGAACCTTCAAGGCGCGAAGCCACGGCCATGCACAACGACACCGTCAACGGCAGTGCACGATGCGGTTGGCCATTGGAAATCACCCGCCCGGTCAGATCAATCTCGTCCGCCTTGATGGTATCGCCCGACAACAGTTTTGCATCCTGGGGCGCCGAAACAAAACCGATGAAGGGTACGGATTTTCGCTTCGCCGCCTCTTCGACGTTGGGCGCAATGCCCATCGCCACCGAAGCCGCGATACGGATCGCCGACAGCTTTTGCATGGCGGCCGCATTCGCTTCCAGCGGTTCCGGCAATTCGATGCCGGTGAGTCCGATGTCCTTGGCGTTCACCCACACCGTGGCGTTCGCCGCATCGACCATCGAAACGCGAATCTTGCCCACACCCGGCACGTCCAGCGTGTCCACCACATTGCCGGTCGGCAGCAGCTTGCCGGTGGTCGCACCGCCGGGGTCGCGGAATTCAAGTTTCACCGGCGAGCCGGTACCGGACACGCCGGGAATCGCAAGGTCGCCGTCCACCGCAGCCAGGCCGTCATCGATACTGAACAAGGCATGGATGATTTTTTTGGTGTTGGTATTGTGGATCCGCACCAATGCCTCACGCCCCGAAACCTTGACGATGCCTTCATCAACCGCAAACGGCCCCATCGCCGACGACATGTTGCCGCAGTTCGCGGTGTAGTCGACTTTGGCCTCCTTGACCTGCACCTGGGCAAAGGTGTAATCGATATCGGCATCCGGTCGCGTGGGTGGTCCGATCACGCAAACCTTGGACAGCGATGAAACGCCGCCGCCCATGCCGTCCAGCTGACGGCCGTTGATGTCCGGACTGCCGATCGCCGCCAGGAAAATCTCGTCCCACAGCGCACGATCCTGCGGCAAGTCTTTTTGATTGAACACGACGGCATTGCTGGTGCCGCCGCGCATGAATACGGCCGGTAACTTGAGTTGTTTCATGGTGGTCTCCTGATGTTGCGTCGCCTGAATTACAAGGAGTCAGGCCTCTCCAGATATTCACGTCCCAGATCGGCAATCCGGGCGCAGCCGATCAGCGCCATGACGCGGTCGGTTTCGCTGCGCAGCAGTTCCAGCGCCCGCGCCACACCGGCTTCCCCGCCCGCCGATGCGCCATATAACGTTGCCCGTCCGCAAAAAACAAAATCTGCGCCCAACGCCAGGGCCTTGACGATGTCGGAACCGCGGCGCACGCCGCTGTCGAACAGCACCGCCATTTTGCCACCAACAGCGTCAACAATCTCCGGCAGCGCACTGATCGCTGCGCGCGCGCCATCCAGCTGGCGACCACCGTGATTGGACACCACCACGCCGTCGGCACCATGGGCCAGCGCAAGACGGGCATCGTCAGCCACCAGTATTCCCTTGACCAGCAACTTGTGCGGCCAGATTGAACGCAGCCAGGCGATATCACTCCAGTCGAGCGCATCGCGGCGTGCACGGAATGCCGAAAGGTCCTTGGACACGATGCGCCCGCCTTCTTCACTGTCAACATTACGGAAGCGCGGCACGCCGTCGGTCAACAGCGTGCGCAGGAACACCTGCATCAACCAGCGCGGATGCAACAGGCCATCCACCACATTTCGCGTGTTGATGCTGAACGGTATCGTGAACCCGTTGCGCAGGTTGTATTCGCGGTTCGCCCCTACCGGCACATCCGTGGTAACCACCAGCGCCTCGAAACCGGCATCAAGGGCGCGCTTGACCAGACGAGCGGCGGCATCGCGGTCCTTGGACATGTAGAGCTGAAACCATTTGTTGCCGCCCGCTTCACTTGCAACACGCTCCATCGCCACAAACGATGCCGTCGACAGCACAAACGGCACACCCGCTGCTGCCGCAGCGCGTGCCAGCGCCACGTCAGCATCGTGGTAATAGAGCCCGGCAGCGCCGGTGGGCGCGACACCGAACGGCGCTGCGTAGGCTTTTCCGAACAGCGTGTGCTGCAGTGATCTTGCGGATACATCCACCAGGGTTCGCGGCCGGAACAATAGGCGTTCCAGTGCCGCTCGGTTCGCATTCATGGTGACGTCGTCTTCGGCGCCGCGCTCCAGATAATCCCATGCCACCTTCGGCAAGCGGCGTTGCGCAAGCCGGCGCAAGTCATGAATGTTGTAAGCGCCACCCAAGCCCATGCTGAAGTTCACTATACGGATTTATTGGTTGCGCCTGTCGCAGCTGGGACGGGCACGTCTGTAATTTTTATTGCAGAGTGCTGTATTCTACTGTCATTCACAAACCACAGCCTCCAAGCCTTGCCCGCCGGCTGGTATTAAAGCAACTCGCACAGGAATCCACGATATGACACGACGTGCTGCAAACCCTTCCGCAAAACATCGCAACGCCAATTCACGCACCCGCCCGGCGGCGCGTGCCGCACGCGGCATCAGCCCCGAGGAATGGCGCGCCCGCGTCGAACTCGCGGCCGCCTACCGCCTGACGGCGTTGATGGGCTGGACCGACATGCTGGGCACCCACATTTCCTGCCGGGTACCGGGCTCACACGACCAGTTTCTGATCAACCCCTATGGCCTGCTGTTCGAGGAAATGACCGCATCGGATCTGATCAAATGCGATATCGAAGGCGGCAAACTGTCGGAGTCGCCTTACGAAGTGAACTCGGCGGGCTTCACGATTCACAGCGCCATACACATGAATTGCCCCGGCGCCGACGCTGTCATGCATTGCCACACCCAGTATGGCGTTGCCGTGGCCTCGCAAAAAGACGGGCTGCTGCCGCTGACGCAGATGGCCCTGACCGCACTCTCCCAGGTGCGTTATCACGACTTCGAAGGCGTAGCCGAAGATCTCAATGAACGCGAGCGCCTGGTCAAGGATCTTGGCGACGGCGGCATGCTGATCCTGCGCAATCACGGCACACTGAGCGTGGGCACCAGCATCAGCGAGATGTTCGCCCGCATGTATCGTCTGGAACGGGCATGCAAAATGCAGATCACCGCAATGACCGGTGGCGCCGCACTCAACCGGCTCCCCGACGAAGCGGTCAAACACACGGTGGAGCAAGGCCAGTTCATTTATGGCCCCGGCGGACGCGGTGCCGGCGGCAAACTGATGTGGGAAGCACTGATGCGCAAGCTTGACCGGGAGTCTCCCGGCTACGCCTCCTGACCACACTTGATCCATCCGGGGCGCTGCCGCCAATCATGGTGGCAGCGCCCCGGCCCTGCTTCCGGATGCCGCATTGAAACCGATCACCGTTCTGACTCTGCTCACACTCGCCATGCAGGGCGGACATATGGGCAGCCGGGTGGTGGCCTCCCTCCTCGCGCTTCATCTGGGCGCCGGTCCGATGCTCATCGGAATGCTGATTGCTTCGTATTCCATATTCCAGCTGGCTTTTGCACTCGTCGTCGGGCGCATTTCAGATCGCCACGGATCACGCTGGCCGATGCTCGGCGGCGCAATCGCCTTTGCCTCCGGACTCACCATCCCCGCCTTGTCACCGACCCTGCCGGGGCTCTTCATGTCGGCTCCGCTGATCGGCATTGGTTTCGTCTTTTTCAATGTCGCCGTGCAAAACCTTGCCGGCACGCTGGGCAATGCAACAGAAAGAACGCAGAATTTTTCAACGCTGAGCCTGGGTTACTCCAGCGGCCATATGATCGGCCCGGTGATCGCCGGCCTGATGATTGACCGTCATGGTTTTGGACCGGCCTATATCGCCTTTGCCGTGCTGGCACTGGCGCCAATCGCAACAATGGCCATGATGAGGCAGCTCGGTGCGCACGGGGCGCGCAAGGAATCCTCAACAAACAGTGCTTTTGATCTGCTCCGCGTACCGCCGCTGCGGCGAATGATCATCGTCAGCGGCCTGGTCACTACCGGCTGGGATCTCTATGTTTTTTATGTGCCGATTTACGGCCATTCGATCGGCTTGTCCGCTTCCACCATCGGTACCATCCTCGGCGCATTTGCAGCAGCAAGTTTTATCGTTCGCGTCGGCTTGCCGGTGCTGACCCGGCGATACAGCGTGGAAACGGTGCTGGCCGCCGCCATGTGCATCGCCGCGCTGCTGTTCCTGCCGTTCACCTTCGTTGAATTCGTGCCCGCACTGATGGCACTATCCTTCGGCATCGGCTTGACTCTGGGCGTGAGCCAGCCCTTGACACTGAATCTGACCTATAACCGTTCGCCTCCCGGTCGCTCAGGCGAGGTCACCGGACTGCGCCTGACCATCAACAACATCACGCACATCGCCGTGCCGCTGGCGGCCGGTTCCGTCGGTGCGCTGCTCGGAATTGCACCGGTATTCTGGGCCAGTGCCGGCATTCTTCTGGCCAGCGGCTACCTGTCGCACATCGACCGTCAGGACAAATAAAAACGCCGCTGCGGTTGCCCGCAAGCGGCGTTCCAAGGCGGCGGCTGCCGCCGGGTAATAAAGCTTATTTGAGCGAGACGCCCGCAGCCTTGACCACCTTGCTGTACTTTTCAAGTTCGGTCTTCATCAATGCGTTCATCTCTGCCGGTGTATTGGTCACCGAGCTAGCACCGTTCTTTTCAAACTGTGCTTTCATTTCCGCATTGTTGGCAATCTCGGTCAGCTCTTTTTGCAAACGGTTCAGCACCGGCTGCGGCGTGCCTTTGGGTGCAAAAAAGCCCAGCCACAACGAAACCTCAAATCCGGGGTAACCGGACTCGGCAACCGTGGGCACGTTCGGCAGTGCCGGCGAACGGGTCGCCGTACCGACGGCAATCGGGCGCAGACGCCCGGCCTGGGCATGCGGCAATACCGCCGGCATGCTGCCAAACAGTGCCTGCACCTGCCCGCCCAGAGTCGCAGTGCCTGCCGGGCCATTGCCGCCATAAGGCACATGAACGATGTCGATGCCGGCCGCAATCTTCAGCATTTCCATGGCCAACTGCGTGGTGGAACCGGTGCCGGCTGAAGCAAAGTTCATCTTCCCTGGCTGTGACTTCGCCAGAGCGACGAATTCCTTGAGATTGTTGGCCTTCACGCCCGGGTGCAGCACCAGAAGATACGGTGTGGAAGCCACGAGGGTGATCGGTGAAAAATCCTTGACCGGGTCATAGTTGACTTTGGCGTAGGCGGCAGGTGCGATCACGTGCGTGCTGGTCGTCCCCATGGTCAGCGTATGGCCGTCCGGAGCTGCACGGGCCACAATCTCCGTGCCTATGGTCCCGCCAGCGCCGCCGCGGTTATCGACGATAACCTGCTGGCCGAGCTTCTCCCCGAGGCGTTGTGCGACCAGGCGCGCTATGATGTCGGTGGAACCTCCCGCCGGAAACGCCACGACCAGCCGGATCGGCTTTGTCGGGTAGGCCTGCGCTGCAGAAGTCATTGGCACAACTGTCACCGCAAGTGCGGCGATTGTTGCAAAAAGGGTTTTCATCTTTTGTCTGGCTTTCATTTTATCTCCCCAAAAAAAACACGCGGCTGAAAGCCGCGTGTTGGTATTACTGAAACACCACCACAGATTTATGCCGAAGGCGGTTCTTGATAAGCCATATCCCGCTTCTTGCGTACTGCCGGCAAGATCATGAATATCAGCAGCAGCGCCGTCAGAATCAGGAACGTCGCGCTGATTGGCCGAGTAAAGAAGACTGTGGGATCACCGCGTGAAATCAGCAGCGCCCTTCTCAGGTTTTCCTCCATCAACGGCCCCAGAACAAAGGCGAGGATCAGCGGAGCAGGTTCGCACTTGAGCTTGAGGAAGACATAACCCATCAGGCCGAAGAACACCGTCAGGTAAATATCCAGATCAAGGTTGTTGACGCTGTAAACACCGATGGCCATGAAGGTCAGAATCGCCGGGAATAGCCAGCGGTAAGGAACCGACAGCAGCTTGACCCACAAGCCGATCAACGGCAGATTCAGAATCACCAGCATCGCATTGCCGATCCACATGCTCGCGATCAGGCCCCAGAACAAATCAGGGCGCTGGGTCATGACCTGGGGGCCGGGTGCAATACCCTGGATGGTGAGCGCGCCCAGGATAAGGGCCATGGTTCCGCTACCGGGAATGCCAAGGGTCAGCGTGGGAATGAATGCACATTGTGCAGCAGCGTTGTTCGCCGCTTCCGGTCCGGCCACGCCTTGAATGGCGCCCTTACCGAACTCTTCGGGATGTGCAGCCAGCTTTTTCTCCAGCGCATAGCTGGAGAATGCGCTGATCGTAGGACCAGCACCCGGCAGCGTGCCGAAGAAAGCACCGATTGCAGTCCCGCGCATGACAGGACCAACCGAAAGCTTCATGTCCCTGATGGTCGGATACAGGTGATCAATCTTGGTTTTGAGCAAGTCGCGGCTGCTGGCTTCCTCGCCTTTTTCAAGATTGGCGAGAATTTCACCAAAACCGAACAAGCCCATCGCCACCACCACAAAGCTCAGACCGTCAGCCAGGCCGGACGCCCCAAAGGTGAAACGCGACATCCCCGAATTGACGTCAGTACCAACAATACCGATGAGCAACCCGAGAAAAATCATCGCAATCGCCTTGAGCATCGAACCGCTGGCGAGAACTGCCGAGGCGATCAAGCCCATGGTCATCAGCGAAAAATATTCGGGCGCACCGAACTTCAACGCGATTTCAGCCAAAGGCGGGCCTGCCAATGCAATCAGGATGGTGCCCACGGTTCCGGCAAAGAATGAACCAATCGCTGCAATGGCCAGCGCCGGACCTGCACGACCGTTCTTGGCCATTTGATGGCCATCGATACAAGTCACCACCGATGCCGATTCACCCGGCAGATTCACCAGAATCGAAGTCGTGGAACCGCCATACTGGGTGCCGTAATAAATACCGGCAAGCATGATCAAAGCGCCCACCGGGGGCAGGTTGAACGTGGCCGGCAGCAGCATGGCGATAGCCGCCAGCGGACCGATGCCGGGCAAAACGCCAACCAGCGTGCCGACGAATACGCCGATGAAACAGTACAAAAGGTTCTGTACTGTGACTGCCGTCTCAAAACCGAGAACCAGGTTGGAAAAGAGTGATCCGAAATCCATTTTTTATCTCCACCAGAACAGCGGGAACGGCAATTCGAGGCCCTTGATGAACAAGGCCCAGCAACCGATGATCATGAAAATCATCAGGGGTATGACTTCCTTGAAGCGGAACTCGCGACCGGCAGCAGCTCCCAGCAATACCAGCAAGGCCGTGGCGGGGATAAATCCGATATGGTCCACTGACCAACCGAAAACAAAGAAACCGGTGCTCAGCATCACCATTGGTCTCCAGGCCCATTTGCCGATCTTGTCGCCAGCTGTTCTGAAGCTGATAAGAGTAATTACAAGACCCAAAGCGGTCATGCAAATACCCAGCCAAGTGGGAAAGTAGCCAGGGCCCATACGGCTGGCCGTACCCATGGGGTAGTCAGTCGACAGCCAGATGGCAAGGGCACCAAAGCCGATGAACATCATGCCCGCCCAAAAGTCTTGCTGATTCTCGATTTTCAAAATGAACACCCTCCTGATTTCAAAGACAGACACCGGAACACAATAATTACCTCCGGTTCGGTGTGCCGCACATCACGCTTGACTTGCAATTCACTACCCAATCAAGGCGGCAAATGCAAATTTGTTCCTTTATTTTGGAACTAAATTTTTATGCTTACACGCCGGAACCGAACTCTACACGAAGGCTCGAAGCCAACAAAGCTTTTTTAGCTCCTGTATGGTGCGCTGCACAATACATTTTTGACCCTGCTTTAGCGACATTGCACGCCACAGAACTTCGTTGCACAACACGCAAAAAAGCTGGCGCAGTTTAGGTGGCTACACTTACGGCTTGCTTACGCGGAACAGCTTTAATTCCTGCACCGAAAAACGTTGCGAATCACGTTGATCTGCTTCGCGTTTTGAGAGCGTACGGCCATTGGCCATCATCGGAAAACACCGCAAATCCGATACCGCTTGATGGTGCGCTTGATGCGCCTCAATGGTGCATCCGCCCCACGATTGCGCATCGTGTTGCGGATTTCGCGGAACACCTAATCCATCATCTCGACACGTTTGGTCTTGATCAGCATCGACAGTTTGTCGGCTTCGTTCTTGATGAAAGCGCCGAATTCCTCCGGAGTGCCACCCGCCTTGACCAATCCGAGCTGATCCAGCCGCGCCTGCACGTCCGGCATCGCCAGAATCTGGTTCATCTGGGTGTTGAGTTTGTTGATGATCGGCCGCGGCGTTTTCGCCTGAACCTGCACACCGAACCAGACGGTGGCCTCGGCGTTCTTGATGCCCTCTTCCAGCAGTGTCGGCACGTTGGGCAGTACGGCCTGCCGCTTGGGCGCAGCCACTGCAAGCACCTTGACCCGCCCGGACTTGATCTGCGCCTCGGCGCTGACCACCGTTGTGTGCATCACATCGACGCGACCGCTCATGACGTCGGTCATCGCCGGCGCAGTGCCTTTATAGGGCACATGCACGATATCCAGACCGGTCGCCGCGCCGAACAGCGCAAGACCGATATGCAGGCTGCTGCCATTGCCGGATGAACCCCAGGTGAGCTTGCCCGGGTTGGCCTTGGCATAGTTCACCAGTTCGCGGCCGTTGTTGGGTTGGAACTTGGGATTCGCAAGAATCAGCAGCGGCGTATAGCCAATGTAAAACACCGGCGCGAAATCGCTGATTTGATAAGGCGACTTGCGCCGCATGATCACGTTGTTGACGCTGGGGCCGGGATTGGCATGCAACAGCGTGTGGCCGTCGGGCGTTGCTTCAGCCGCCATTTGCGCACCGATCGAACCGCCTGCCCCGCCGCGGTTATCGATGACAAACTGCTGTCCCGCAAGCTCGGACATTTTCTGTGCGAAAAGCCGTGCGGTGATGTCATTGGATGCGCCGGGCGTGAACGGTACAATCCAGCGCACCGGCTTTGAGGGGTAATTGGCGGCAGCATCCTGGGCCAGCGCGGGAACCGTTGTAAAACCTGCAATGCCAACCGCGGCGACCAGCAGTTTCAGTCTCGTGTCCATGTCATCTCCTCCTGCGTGTTATACGGATTTTTTTGATGCTACAGCAACCCGAAAGATCAAGCGCCGGAACGCGCCACAACCTCGGGATTGATCATGTTGATCGGCTGACCGGCGGCGTAAGCCACGACCTGATCGAATATGCTGCCGAAAATACGCTCGTAACCCGCGCGTTCGACATAACCGATGTGCGGTGTGCATACCGCGTTGTCGAGTTCGAGCAAGGGGTGCCTGCCGCCAAGCACCGGTTCATCTTCGAAAACATCAATCGCCGCCATGCCGGGACGCCCCTGTTTCAGCGCGGCCTCCAGCGCACCGGGCGCAATCAATCCGGCACGGCTGGTGTTGACGATCAGCGAAGTCGGCTTCATGCGGGCAAGGTCACCTGAGGTCACAATGCCGCGCGTGGCCTCGATCATGCGCAGATGCAGGGAGATCACGTCGCTGTCAGCAAAAAAAGTTTCCCGGCTTTGGGCAACGGCATAGCCGTCGGCGCGCGCCCTTTCATGTGAGCCCTGACGCCCCCAGACCAGCACTTTCATGCCGAAGGCTTTGCCATAACCGGCGACCACTGCGCCAATACGGCCATAACCATAAACACCCAGCGTCTTGCCGCGCAACCCCGTACCCACGGTCGACTGCCAGCGTCCGGCCTTCAGCGCCGCAACTTCCTGCGGAATATGACGCATGGTGGCGATGATCAGCCCCCAGGTCAGTTCTGCCGTCGCATACGAGGGCTTGCCCGGGTTCAGGCCTGTGCACAACAGCACGCCGTGTTTGGTGCAAGCCTCCAGATCAATGTGCGGATAGACGCTGTGGTGACTAATCATTTTGAGCTTGGGCAAACGGGCAATCAGCGCCGCGCTGATGGGCGTGCGCTCACGAATCAGCACCAGCACTTCGGTGTCACGCAGGCGCCCGGCCAACACGTCGACGTCCTTGGTGTGGTCGTTCCAGACCTGCACGTCGTGCCCCTTGAGCTTGCCGTAGCAATCCAGTGTGCGAATGACATCCTGGTAGTCGTCGAGGATGGAAATTTTCACATTACCTGCCTTGATATTATTTATAAGTATTTGTTTTTATAAATATTTTATTTCAACCAGCCAGCGGCACGCTGCTGCTGCAGCACCTCATCCACGATCTCCGGTCCGCGACCGACATAAGTGGTCGGGTCCAGTACCGCTTTGACTTCAGCGAGCGTCATGGCTTTTTTGACCTGCGGGTTTTGCAGCAGGGCGTCTTCGAAAGAGATGCCGTTTTCAATGCCATGCATGGAAGCCTCGTAGACGAGGTCGTGCGCAGTCTGCTTGCCAACCTTCTCCGACAGTTCAAACATCACCCGCTCCGACAACAGGAAGCCGCCAAGGCTGTCGAGGTTTTTACGCATGTTGCCGGCGTCGACATGCAGATCCGCCAGCACGCCTTTCATGATCGCCAGTATGCCGCCGGTGATCAGGCAGGACTCCGGCAGCGCCTTCCACTCGCCGCGCCAGGAAGAGCCGTCGCGCTCATGCTCAATCAGCATGCACTCCAGCATATAGGCTGCGTTGTAGCGCACCGCCCGGCTGGCGCCGACGACTGCTTCGCAGCTTGAGGGATTGCGCTTGTGCGGCATCGTCGATGAACCGACCTTGCCGGTGCTGAAGGGCTCGTACAACTCGCCGATTTCGGTATGTTCCAGATTGATGATTTCATTGGCGATCTTGCCCAGCGTCGAGGTGATCAGCCCTAGTACGTTCACATATTCGGCGAAACGGTCCCGCGCCGGTTGCCAGTTGATGTCCGCAACACCCAGCCCCAGGCGTTTCATCACGCGCTGCTCGAGCTCCTTGGCCTTGGGTCCGAAGGAGGCTTGAGTGCCTACAGCACCGACCATTCCGCCGACAAACATCCGCGACTCCAACTGGCGCAGCCGCTCATGGTGCCGCCCCATTTCCGACAGCCAGATCGCCGCCTTGTGACCGAAGGTGATCGGCAAGGCCTGCACACCATGCGAGCGGCCGACCATCGGCGTGTCGCGATGCTGCTCGCACAGCTTCGCCAGCGAGTTGCCGATGGCCTTGATGTCGCGAAGGTAGAGCGCATGCGCCTCCTTGATCTGCAGCATCACTGCGGTGTCGAGAACATCCTGCGTCGTCGGGCCGAAGTGGATGTATTCACCGTTGTTGCCCTTGCACAGTTTCTGGACGGCCTTGACCGCCGGTACCAGCGGATGTTTGATGCGGCGGATTTCAGCAGCCACCGCATTGACGTCAATTTTTGAAATCTTGCAGTTTGCCGCGATGTCCGCCGCAGCCTCTTTCGGAATGATCCCCAGCTCACCCTGCTCCAGCGCAAAGGCCGCCTCGAAGTCGTACCACTTCTGCAGACGGTTGTGGTCATTGAATATGTTGCGGAACTCTTCGGTGCTCCACAGGTGCTGGATCAGAAGGTCGTCAAATACGCCGGATGCCATGATTATTCGTTCCTTGAGTATGCGGTTGATTAATGAGGTTTCAGATGCGGCGGTCGATCAGGTGCGCTCGAGAATGTGCAGGCCACGCACACGATCAAGCAGATAGAGCAGGCCGCGGTCATCCACCGTGACGTCGTTGCTTTGCACGCGGTCCGAACCCTGCGGCACATCGGGCACGAAGTACGCCACTTCCTTCATCGAGTGCGGATTGGCCACGTCGACAATACGCAGACCGTGGGCAAACCACGCCACCGGAATCTCGGTACCGGTCACTTTTTCGCAGGGCTGATGGCAGCCGGAGGCATAAGGCTGCTGTTCGGGAGGAATGTCTTCGAGCTGGAAACTGGATACCACGGCGGGATGTTTCTCGTCGGTAATGTCGACCATCCACAGAAACGCCGAAGGGTACGGCGGGCAATCGGGCAAACGCACGACATCCTCGTCCGACACCACCAGGAAATCGCGGTTCTTGATCTTGAACGGGATGCGCAGCGCGGTATGCGTCGGCCACGGGAACGGTGGACTCCAGTCCAGCCCCGATACGAATTTCGGCTTTCTCATGTCATCGATGTCGAGGATGACAAAACCGCCGTGCCAGTAGCTGGTATACAGACGGTTGCCATGACGCAGCGGGTGATGACACTTGTGCGCCGCACCGCGCCAGGTCGGCTGCTCGCCGCCGGCAATATGCTGCCCCGGCATCCACCAGCGCCCGACCTCCTGCGGTTTCGCCGGATCCTTCAGATCGAGGATCATCACAATATTGCCGAGATAACCATCCATCGTCGGCGAGATGTAGGCGTAACGGCCGTCAAAATCGAAACGGTGCACCCCGCGCGCGTATTCCACACCGGCCTTGTCGTCGGTCTGCCACAACGTGATCAGCTTGGGTTTGGACGGATTGGAAACGTCATAAATACCCAAGCCGCCATGAAAATCATCCGGCGGCGTCTCGCCTTTGGCGTTCTTTGCAGACAGCACCTCGCGATTGGTCAGCATGATGTCTCCGGATACGCGCACCTTGTGCGAGTGCGTACCGGCAGGCATGTTGATTTCCGATAGGAACTTCGGATGTTTCGGATCCTTGACGTCGAAGATCAGCGTGCCATGCGGATTGCGCATATTGCCGACATAAGCGATGTTGCGCTCGACCACCACCTGACCGCCGCCGGCGCAATCGGTGAACGACAGCGGCTGCATGCCGGTACTGCAGTTGTGCTGGTGTCCATCGCCGCCACCGGCGCGGACATCGACATAAGCGACTTCGCGAATACCCTTGGATTTACTCATTGCCTGACTCCTCCCTGTGTTCACTGAATCTGGATGTTTGCAGCCTTGATGACCTTGCCCCACTTGTCGTATTCACTGCGGATGAAATGGCCGAACTCCTCCGGCTTGTCACCCACCGGTTCTGTGGCCAGGCTCAGCAGCCGGTCTTTGACCTCCGGATTGGCCAGGGACCTGACCAGCTCCCGGTTGAGCCGTTCAACAATGGGCTTGCCCGTTTTAGCCGGGGCCAGCCAACCGAACCAGCCGATGACCTCGAATCCCGGGTAACCGGATTCCGCAACGGTCGGCAGTTCAGGCGCCACCGGGGAACGTTTTGCACTCGTGATCGCCAGTGCGCGTACCTTGCCGGCTTTGACCTGGGGGGTCGCCGCCAATGCGATGCTGAACAGCGCCTGCACCTGGCCGGCGATGGTTTCCTGCAGCGCAGGACCGCCGCCTTTGTAAGGCACATGAACAAACGTCGTGCCGGTGGACAGCCTGAATTGCTCCAGCGCGAGATGGCCGGAAGTACCGTTACCGGCCGAAGCGAATGAAAAGCCGCCCTGCTTCGCCTTGATCGCCCCCACCAGTTCCTGAACTGATCGGGCCGCAACGGAAGGATGCACAACCAGGATGTTGGGCACCGTGATGCCCAGGGTAATCGGCGCAAAATCCTTGATCGGGTGATAAGACACGTTACGGTAAAGGCTGGGGTTGATCGCCACGCCCGCAGCAACCAGCACAAAGGTATATCCATCAGGATTCGCGCGTGCGGTGGTTTCGTAAGCGATGCCGCCATTGGCCCCGGGGCGGTTATCGATGACCACCGTCTGCCCCAGAGCTGCAGTCAGATGGGGGCCGACCAGACGCGCCAGTGTGTCTGCCGGACCGCCGGGCGGAACGGCAACCAGCATGCGCACGGGGCGGCCGGGATAATCCTGCGCCTGCGCGACGCCTGCGCAAGCCATCCATCCGCCCATTGCAGCCACGATCCAAAAAAAAGTCTGCTTCACTGAAACCTCCTCCCTGATGTCACCTTGAGTATTTTTTATCGGTAGGCGCTTTTAGACTTTCAGATGGCCAATGCCCGGTTCTGCGGCATCGCCATGAACGACGTCATCGCATGCCAGAACTTGTGACGGTTGATGCTCAGTGTCGCCGCATGCGCAAGATCCGAAATGAACACGAACTGCTTGTCCTTGCTCGGCAGTTTGGCAAAAAAATCCAGCAGGTCGGGTTCAGCGGCAATGCCGTCATATTCGCCGCGAATGATGCACACCGGACAGCTAATCTTTAGTGGATCGATCACCGGCAAGTTGGCGCACATGTCGAGGTAGGTGCCATTGGGCACGGTATCACCCAGCGCCAGTTCGGCATCAGCCAGAGCATCGGCCGCAATCATTTCGGATGTACCCGGCTTGTCGCGGGTAAACATGCTGTGGACGAATGCGCGATCAACCTTGCGTCGCGGATGGGCGCGATATTCCTCGACCTTCTCCCGGCGTTTGGCCAGCGTCGGCGAACCGGCTCCGGTATAGACCAGCGCAGACACCATCAGCCGTTTGACGCGCCCCGGATTCTGCTGCGCGTACAGCGCGGCGCGCAAAGCACCCGATGAACCGCCGTACATGAATACGCTGTCCTGACCGGTCTCGCGCCGAACGATGTCCATTGCTGCCGCCAGATCCAGCGCCCCCGACGCGATGCCGGAATGACTGTCGGTACGATCCGAGCGGCCGTAACCTTCATGATCCACGGTCCACACGTCGAAACCGAGACCGGCAAAATGATTCATCAGCGAGTAGTCATTGCGGCCCGGAACATCGAGGTCAAAACTGGAACGCCCCGATGCTGAAGAACCATGAACCAGGAACAGTACCGGCGTGCCCTTGGCCAAACCCGCCATATGTTTGCGGTAGACATACAGTTTGACCTTGCCACCCTTGCCATCGTCTTTTTGCGCCCAGTATTCCGCGCGTTCAATCTGCGCCATGCTCTGCTCCGTGGTCATTGTGAATTGAGCGGCGATTATCGCACTGCAGGCACAGCCATCGCCATGCAGTCCGAATGCTGGTCGCCGTGTAAAATTGCCGCATCACTGTCCCCGGAGCCGAACATGACCACAAACGCCTCGAAAATCATCAGCCTTGGCGAACTGGCCTCGCGCATTCCCGACGGCGCGGCGCTCGGCCTGGGCGGCGTTTTTCTGCATCGTGGTCCTTTTGCGCTGGTGCGTGAACTGGTGCGCCAAGGACGGCGCAATCTGGAGATCATCAAACCCTCGCCCGGTTACGATCTCGACCTGCTGTGCCGTGCCGGTGCGGTGGCGAAGGTGCGCGCCGGCATTGTGGCAATGGAAGGCAACTTCGGTCTGGCCCGCTGGTACCGCAAGGCCATCGAACGCAAGGAAGCGCATCTCGAAGAACATGCCTGAATGACACTGGTCGCGGGGCTGCGTGCAGCCTCCTTCGGAATCCCCTTCCAGCCTGTCGCCGGCGTTCACGGCAGCGAACTGGTACGCGTCAATCAGTGGCAAACAATACGCGATCCTTATGGTTCCGGACGGGACGTCTATGTGATTCCGGCGATCCAGCCGGATATCGCAGTCATCCATGCTGCCGAGATTGATGAACAGGGCAACGCGCGTGTTTACGGTTCGCCATTCTGGGACCACCCGCTGACCCGTGCCGCGAAACGTGTGCTGGTGACCGCCGAAAAACTGGTGCCCACGGATCGCCTGCGCGAACAACCGGAACTGACGCTGGTGCCGGGGTTCATGGTGGAAGCCGCTGCCGTGGTGCCGGGTGGCGGCTGGCCCGGCTCGATGCATCCCGACTACGAAATCGATTACCCGGCAGTGGAGCGCTACATGGAAGATGCCGCGGGCGTGCTGGAACGCCATCTCGCAGAAGCGCCGGAGATTGCACGCAAACCGGCGGCCGCGCGATAAGCGGATCGCGGATGCCTGTCATCCACAGTTTTGCAGCCGTCGCCGATGCATCGGCGCGCGTGCTGATTCTCGGCAGCATGCCCGGCGTCGAATCCTTGCGGGCCGGACAGTACTACGCCCATCCGCGCAATGCCTTTTGGCGCATCATGGGTGATCTGGTCGGTGCCGCACCGGATCTGCCATACGCCAGGCGCACGCTTCGTTTACGCCAGTCCGGGATCGCGCTGTGGGACTTGCTCGCTGCCTGCAGGCGTGAAGGCAGCCTCGATGCAGCCATTGATGAACAATCGATCATCGCCAACGATCTGCCGTCATTTCTCGTACAACACCCGAACATCCGGCATGTGTTTTTTAATGGTGCAACTGCGGAACGCTGCTTCGCCCGGCATGTGCAACCGGCGCTTGAGTCCGCCACCCTGACGCTGCAGCGCCTGCCATCGACCAGCCCGGCGCACGCAGCCATGAGTTATGCCAAAAAGCTGCAGGCATGGCGCATCATCCTGGCACCGCTCAATAAAAATAACAATAAAAACAAATAGATAGATGAATACCGCCCTGCTGTTCGCAATCCTCGGTGCCTTCTGCTTTGGTGCCGGCATGATCACTTCCCGCATCGGCCTGCGCCACCTTGATGCACGATCCGGTGCCGCGGTGAGCGTTCCCACCGCAACCTTGCTGATTCTCATCACCGCGCCGTTCAGCATTGAACTGTCGGCGTTTAATCTGGCAGCCGCATTGATTTTTGCGGCGGTCGGCCTGTTCTATCCGGCCATGGTGACGCTGCTGACTTTCCGCTCCAACGAAGAACTGGGACCGACCGTCACCAGCGCGATCTCCGGTACTGCACCGTTGTTCGCAATGCTCGCTGCTGCGCTGCTGCTCGGCGAACAAATACCGGCACAAGCAGCCATCGCGGCCATTGGCGTTGCCGCAGGCGTTGCCCTGCTCTCGTGGCGTCCCGGTATAGCCATCGGCCGCCTTGCCGGCAGCAAACTGGTCTGGCCTGTCGCCGGCGCGATTGTGCGCGGCGTCGCGCAGGCCGGCGCCAAAGCCGGCCTGCTGATCTGGGGCAACCCGTTCGCCGCCAGTCTCATCGGTTATCTGGTCTCTTCAGCCGCCGTCGTCAGCGCCGAACAACTGCGCCACGGCGGACGCAGGACGCTCAACCGGCAGGGCATGCAGTGGTTTGCGCTGACCGGTTTGATCAACGGCGGCGCGATGGTGCTGATGTATGCGGCGCTGGCACGCGCACCGGTTTCCACCGTGGCGCCGGTGATTGCCGCCTATCCGCTCGTCACCGTCTTGGGCAGCGCCCTGTTCCTGCGCGCCGAACCGCTCCATTGGCGCATCATTGCCGGTGCAATTGTGACCGTCAGCGCCATCGCCTGGCTGGTGACTTTCCGTACCGGCTGAATAAACACCATCGATATACTCACGCCATGACCTGGACACCCTTCTCCTTCATCGTTGTCAATCTCGCACGCCAGATCCGTGCCGGCGAAATCACCTTCAGCGGCGTCAACTCGACGCTGCCGATGATTGCCTGCATGCTCGCGAAACGCGCCTACGCATTCGACTTCACCTATATCAACGTTGCCGGCGGCGTTGAACCGCAGCCGGTGACCGTGCCGCTGTCGAGCAGCGATCCGGCCATCGTCACCGGATCACCGGCGATTTTCGCCAATCAGGATTTTTACGACCTCTGCGCACGCGGCGGACTTGACCTGGTCTATCTCGGCTGCGCGCAGATTGACGCTGAAGGCCGCACCAATGTTTCGGCCATCGGTTCCTGGGAAAACCCCAAAGTCCGCCTGCCCGGGGGCGGCGGCGCGGCGGTGATGCTGCCGACCGCAAAACGCGTGGTGACCTGGCGTACCGATCACACGCCGCGCGCATTAGTGGACCAGCTCGACTTCGTCACCGCCTCCGGCAACATGACCGCGCTGGTCACACCGCTGGCCGTATTTACGCGTGAACCACGAGCGGGTTCACGCTTCTCACTGGAATGCTGGAACAACGCCACCACGCCAGACGAGATTGCACGCCACACCGGATTTACCTTCAGTGTCGCCGCAGGCGCGCAGCCAGCAAAACCAATAACAGTGAGCGAACAGCAGGCGCTTTCATCACTGGACCCGCAGGGAGAATTTGCAGCAACCGTTCGCGCCTGATTCCCCGGCGCAGTTATTTTTCGCGCAATCCAGCCGCGATTGTGACTTTGGTCCATTTGACGATCTCGGCGCGCGTGAACGCATTGAACTCGGCAGCCGTGGTTCCAACCGGCTCGAAGCCCTGCTCCATCAGCAGACGCCGGACCTCGGGGATTTTCAGGATGCGCACCAGTTCGTCACTGAGGCGGTTGACCACTTCCGTGGGCACCTTGGCCGGCGCCACCAGCCCCTGCCACGCAATCGCTTCGTAACCCGGCACACCGGACTCGGCAACAGTAGGCACATTCGGTGCTGCCGGTGAACGCTGGGCACTGGTTACCGCCAACGCAAACAAACGCCCGCCGCTCAAATAAGGCATCGCCGGCGCCATCGTCGAACTCATCAGCGCAACACGACCGGCGAGCGTATCGGTCAACGCGGGCGGACTGCCTTTGTATGGAATATGCACCAGCTTGATCCCGGTCATCACATTCAACAGTTCACCGGCAAGGTGTTGCGAACCGCCCGTGCCCGACGAGGCAAAATCAATCGCACCGGGACGCGTCCGCGCAAAAGCAACCAGTTGTTTGACGTTGCGCGCCGGCAGCGACGGATGGGCCAGCCAGATATTCGGTTGCTGCGAAATCAGCGTGATCGCGGCAAGGTCGCGCAAGGGATCGAAGGGCAGTTTGACGCCCATCGCCGTGTTGGTCGCATGCGAGGTGGCGACCTGCATCAGCGTATGGCCGTCCGGTGGCGCATTGACGGTGATTTCGGCACCGATGATGCCGGTCGCCCCCGGCCTGTTGTCGACGACCACCTGCTGCCCCAGCGCCGCGGCAAGACGCGGCGCCAGCACCCGCGCCAGCGTATCCGATGAACCACCCGGCGCCTGAGCAACGATGTAGCGGATCGAACGCGTCGGGTAATTTTGCGCATGTGAAACAACCGCAGGCAGCAGAACGGCCAGTGCGACGCCAAACCTGACAAAAACATTCAACGAAAACAGCTTGTTGTGCATGGTTTTCCCCAATGACAGCCTTTCAGATGAAGAAATGGCGCACGGAACCCGCGTGATAATATTAATCGTCTTCGCACCTCCAGTGCATCCTGCAATCCAGATTCCGGATCATTGTTTTCATGCTCCCTCTCAGCGGTGTCAAAGTGGTCGAGTTCTGCCAGGTCCTGGCCGGACCTTTCGCCGGCTGCCTGCTGGCCGACATGGGCGCCGACGTCATCAAGGTGGAATCGCCGGAAGGTGACCTGATGCGGCAATGGCCGCCGATCCTCGACGGTTACAGCCAGTACTTTGCTTCGGTTAACCGCAACAAGCGCTCGATCGTGCTGGATCTCAAACAGGATGCGGGCAAGGCAAACGCAAGGGAACTGGCCCTGTCCGCGGACATCCTGCTCGAAAATTTCCGGCCGGGCGTAATGGCCAGGTTCGGTCTCGACTACGCCTCATTGTCGAAAGATCATCCCGCCCTGGTCTATTGCTCCGTCTCCGCATTCGGTCAGACCGGGCCGCGTGCCACCGAGGGCGGCTTCGACATGACGGTGCAGGCAATGAGCGGCGTAATGAGCGTGACTGGCGAGCGCGATGGCCCCCCCGCCAAATGCGGCATTCCGATCGCCGATTTTACGGCCGGCCTGTATGCCGCATTCAGCGTGGCCGCCGCCCTGCACAAGGCCCGCGCGACCGGCCATGGCGATCATGTCGATGTTTCCATGCTCGGCAGCATGCTCGGCATTGCCAACCTGCAGACCAGTGAACTGTTCGCCACCGGCCGCGATCCGGTGCGATTGGGATCTTCCCATCCGCTGAACGCGCCTTATGCCGCTTTCTGCTGCCGTGACGGCTACTTTGCCCTCGCCGCGGGTACCAACAAACTGTGGGCAGCAGCATGCGGGGCGATCAGCCGCGAAGATCTGCTCCAGGATCAGCGCTTTGTCACACATACACTTCGTGCGCAGCATCAGGGCGAACTGCGTGAAATTCTCGAGGCCGAGTTTGTAAAGTACGACGCCACCGACCTGCTCGCGCGCATGAACGCCTGCGGTGTGCCCTGCGCGCCGCTGTATTCCTACTCACAGGTCATTGCCGACCCCCAAGTCAAGCACATGAACTGGGTCGAAGACATCACCCTGCCCAACGGCACGCCCACTAAAACCGTGGTGTCGCCGCAGCGCGTATCCGGCCAGCGCCTCGGCGTGCGCCGCGCGCCGCCGGCACTCGGTGCGCATACCGATGAAATCCTTTCCGAACTGAAGGTCCGCCCATGAAAAATCATCAACGCTTTCGTCACTTTGTCGCCGAATTCACCCGCCTCATTGAAAAAAGCGGTCATGACGAAAAGGTCATGCACAAGTCCGGCGGCGAACTGCTCGGCGAGTTGATCAAACACGACGACTGGCTGCCGGAAGAAACCGCTCAGCCGCATCCCCAGTATTACCAGCAGTACCTGCTCTATTGCGACCCGCTGGAACGTTTTTCGGTGGTGAGTTTCGTCTGGGGCCCGAGCCAGAAAACGCCGGTGCATGACCATACGGTATGGGGTCTCGTCGGCATGATGCGCGGTGCTGAAAACGCGCGGCGTTTCACCCACACCGAAACCGGCAAACCGATGGCGGTCGGCCCCACTGAAAAACTGCTGGCGGGACAGGTGGATAGTGTTTCACCGACAGTCGGCGATATCCACGAAGTGTCGAATGCGCTGACCGACAAACCGTCGATCAGCATTCATGTGTACGGCGCGAACATCGGTGCGGTCAAACGCCATGTATTTGATCCGGCGACCGGCATCGACAAGCCCTTCGTATCGGGCTATTCCAGCCCGCAGATGCCGAATTTCTGGGATCGATCAGCCGAAGTCCGCGCAAGCATACAAAGCTGAAAAAAATGCAGCCATCCACCTTTTCCCTGTGTTCTCTGTGACCTCTGTGGCCAAGGTTTTCAAGGCATATTGATGAACGACGAACTGCTGCGCCAGCACGACGCTCACGTCACACGACTGACGCTGAATCGCGCGCAGAAAGCCAATGCACTGTCGGCCTCCCTGGTCGAGGCCCTGCTGGATGCGGTGGAATATGCCGCCACCGACGGTACACGATTACTGATTCTTGAAGGCGCCGGACCGCACTTCTGCGCCGGCTTTGATTTCACCGATGTGCAGGCGCAAAGCGAAGGCGATCTGGTGCTGCGTTTCATCCGCATCGAAACCCTGCTGCAGGCGCTTTATCACGCGCCCTTCGAAACCCTGGCGCTGGCGCATGGCCGTGTATTCGGCGCGGGCGCGGACATCGTTGCCAGCTGCAGCCAGCGCATCGCAGCGCCGGACACCACCTTCCGCATGCCCGGCCTGCGCTTCGGCGTTGTGCTCGGCACCCGAAGGTTGACCTACCGCGTCGGTTGCGACCGCGCCCGCGATATCTTGAGCACGTCGCGCACTTTCGGCAGTGACGAAGCCCTCGCCAGCGGTTTTCTCACAGCCATCGCGCCGCAGACCGAATGGCCCGGCTTGGTGACAACCACAAAAGCGGCCGTGGAAACATTGTCTCCGGCTGCGGCAGCGGCACTGCGGCGGCGCACCGTCACCGACAGCCGGGCCGAAGACATGATGGAACTGGCCCGCTCAGTCAGTACGCCCGGCCTGAAAGAGCGTATCCGCAAATACCGCGAAACCAGTAAATAACAACGTAAACCCAGCAAGAAAACCGAGACCATCATGAGCCAACTGCCCACATCCATGCACGCCGTTGAAATCTCTGCATCCGGCGGCCCTGAAGTCCTGAAACCAACCGAGCGACCGCTCCCGGTACCTAAAGCCCATGAGGTACTGGTCAAAGTCGTCGCCACCGGCATCAACGGCCCCGACATCATGCAGCGCAAGGGCCTCTACCCTGCACCTGCAGGCGCATCCGACCTGCCGGGACTGGAAGTGTCCGGTGAAGTCGTCGCCAAGGGGAACTCCGTTACACGCTGGTCGGTGGGTGATCAGATTGTTGCGCTGACCAACGGCGGCGGCTACGCGGAATACGTCGCCGTCGATGCCGAACACTGCCTGACCGTGCCCAAGGGCATCAGCATGCTCGACGCCGCAGGTCTGCCCGAGACCTTTTTCACCGTCTGGAGCAATGTATTCATCGGTGCGGGCCTGAGGGCCGGCGAAACCTTTCTGGTACACGGCGGTGCCGGCGGTATCGGCACCACCTGCATCCAGCTGGGCAAGGCATTCGGCGCCAAGGTGATTGCCACCGACAGCCCTGCCGCACGCTGCCAGATTTGCACGGATCTCGGCGCAGACCGCGTCGTTGATTACCGCTCGGAAGATTTCGTTGAAGTCGTGCGCAGCGCCGGCGGCGCCAACGTGATTCTCGACATCGTCGGCGGCGCCAATATTGAAAAGAACTTCAAGGCAGCCAGCCACGACGCGCGCATCATCCAGCTCGCATTCGCCGCAGGCTCAAAAGTGGAAATCAACATGATGCCGGTGATGTTGAAGCGACTGACCTATACCGGCTCAACGCTGCGCACCCGACCCGACGCGTTCAAGGCGCGCGTGGCCCGTGAACTGGAAGCCCAGGTCTGGCCGCACATTGCCAGCGGAAAAATCCGGGTCGTCACACACAAAGCGCTGCCGCTTGCGGAAGCTGCCCAGGCACATGCGCTGATGGAGTCGAGCCAGCACACCGGCAAGATCCTGCTGCGGGTATCCTGAAATAATCCGGAAGGAACGCGGCGCAGCAATGCGTCGCGCGAACGCCAGAAGCCTCAGGCCGCCTTGGCGAGTTCAGGCAGGCTGCGCCGCAGCCGGGATACATCACCGCTGGCGGCGAGTTCACGCGCATATTCGATGTTCTTGCGCGCAGCGGTGAAATAAAGGTTTTCACCCTCGAAGTGGCGTGCCACGTAGCGGTAGACCCCGCCAAGATCCTGCTCAAGACGCTTGTGCGCGCCGTTGAAGAAGCCCGGGGTTTTGAAAATCAGGTCGGCGGCTGACGCAAACACCACTTTTTCTTCACCCTGCTCATCCACCTGCCGCGCAATGCCGCCCAGCACGAACTCGGGATACAGGCGATCGCGGCATTTTTCCAGATAACAGCGATCCGCCATCTGCGCGAGGATGTCGGCGCTGCCCAGCAGATTACCGAGCATCCGATACTCCGGCTCGACCTCAATGCTGCTCACCGGGATTTCATAACCGGTGAAATGAATGATGCGCTGCGCCGGCATCGCCAGTTCAGGCAATCCGACATCCGGCAGATACCAGCCCATGAACGCCGCGCCGCGACCGACATGGGTCCTGGTGTATTCGGCGCCATGGCGTTTTTCGGTGTCGCCGACGCGCCGCAGATAGCCGATATCGTGAAACAGCGCAGCCACAGTACCGACCAGGAACAGTTGTTCGCTGAGAACCGCGGGGCTTTCGGAACGTGCAAATCCGTCCATCAGCCTTGCCATGGCCAGCGTCACCTCCAGAATATGCTGGACATCGTGATACTCGGTTTCGCAGGCGTGATAGCCGGGGAATTCACCGCGGTACATGCGGCCAACATCGGCAAATACTCGAAGGACACCTGAAGGAAACTGGCGCTGATAGATGCGCTCATAAATCCGCGCGACCTCAAACCCCACCGCAGCAAGGTCGGTGGTGTCGATCTGATTCGTGACGTCATACCGGGCACGCCGGTATTCGCTGATGTCCCGCCCCTGTTTCATCGGTTTTGCGTCTTTGTTTTTGTTGTATCAGGTATAGTAACTACAATTTCCGGGCGCGTGCAATGACGGGGGCGGCAAAGGCAACCGGCACATGAACGTCGCGAGAAAAACCTTCATATAAATCACGGTGTTAACACCATGCACCCGCAAACTGTCTACGCCAAAACATCCAAGGGCGTGCTCGAAATCAAGAACAAGACGGTCAAGCTCGACCGCAACGCCGGCGGCATTTTCCTGTCTGTCGACGGCAAATCCACGGTGGCCGAACTGGTCGTCAAGAGCAAGCTCGACGTCAAAACCGTTGAAGGCATTCTCAACGACCTGACCCAGTCCGGTTACGTCAAGGTCTTTTCCACCCCGGCGGCAACCGCCCCAAAACCTGCGGCCCCTGCCGCGCCGGGCGCCGCTCCAGTGGCCCGTCCGCCCGCGCCGGCGCCGGCCGAAGAGGAAATGGATCTCGACTTCACTTCGCCTGAAGCCGTAGCCAAGGTCAACGCCGAAGCTGAAGCCCGCAAACAGAAAGAGGAACAGGCCAAGGCGCGTGCACAAGCCACGGCAAAAGCAGCCCTTGAAGCCAAGGCGCGGCAACTCGCAGAGGCACAAGCCCGCGCAGCCGCAGAAGCCCGTGCCAAAGCCGAAGCGGAAGGCAAAGCCAAGGCCGATGCCATGGCCAAGGCCGCTCTGGCTGCGCGCGCCAAGGCGGAAGCAGAAGCCAAGGCGGCCGCTGCAGACAGTCAGGCGAAGGCCGCCGCCGAAGCACGGGTCCGTGCCGCCCAGGAAGCCAACGTCAAGGCGGAAGCCGAATCCAAAGCGCGTGCGGAAGCGCAAGCGCGCGCCACCGCTGAAGCCGTTGCCAAAGCGACTGCTGAAGCCAAGGCCAAGGCCGAAGCCGAAGCCCAGGAAAAAGCCGAAATTGAAGCGAATGCGCATGCTGCTGCCGAGACCAAGGCGCGACAAGCCCTCGAAGCGCAAATGAAAGCCATGGGCGAAGCCCTCGCCCGCGCCCAGGATTCGGCTAAACGCGAAGCGGAAGCCCGCGTCAAAATGGAAGAGGAAATCAAGGCCCGCCTTGAGTCCGAACGCAAAGCCGTGGCAGAAGCCGAAGCCCGCGCCAAAGCCGCCGAAGACGCGATTGCACAAGCGCGCCAGATGGCCGAAGAGGCTGCGCGGGCGAAGGCCGCGGCAGAAGCCAAAATGGCCAACCAGGCCTCCGACCCCGCAGCCGTCGCCAAGGCCGAAGCCACGATGAAGGCACTGGAAGAAGCCAAGGCGCGAGCCCGCGCCGAAGCGGAGGCCCGTATCGCAGCTGAAGGCAGGGCAAAAGCCGAAGCCGAAGCCGACGCGCGTGCCCGCGAGGAAGCACAACGGAAAATCGACGATGAGGCGGCAAACAAGGAACGTGCCGAAGCCGATGCACGTTCCAAGGCTGAATTAAAAGCCCTGCAGGAACAGGCACGACAGGCGAGCAAGGAAGCGGAAAGCCGCGCGGAGCAGGAACGCTTGGCCCGCGAGGAAATGGAAAGCAAATTCGCCGCCGAGCGGCGTGCGCGCGAGGAAGCCGAAGCGAAAGTCGCGGCTGAACGCGAGTTGCGTGAAGAAGCCATCCGCAAAGTACAGGCTGAGGCTGAAGCCAGGGCCCGTGCCGAAGTCGAAGCGGTCATTGAAGGCGAACGCAAAAAACGGGTCGAGGCAGAAGCCAAGTCTGCAGCGGAAATTGCCGCACGCACTGTTGCTGAACGCAAGGCGCGCGAGGAAGCCGAACGCCAACTGGAAATTGCCCAGCGCGCGCGTGAAGACGCCGAGCGGCTGGCCCGTGAAGCGGCCGCAGGTGAAAGCGCACAGGCGCGCGAAGCCCGCCAGGACGCCGAATTCCGCGCAAAAATGGCTGAAGCTGCCGTAGCGAAGGCACAGGCTCAGGCAGAAACCGAACGCCAGGCCCGTGCCCAGGCCGAAGAACGCGCAAAGACCGAAGCCGTTGCCCGCGTTTTGCGTGAAACCGAATTGCGCGAAAGCGCCGAGATCAATGTCAAATCACGGGTCGAAGAAGAACTCCGCGCCCGTGCGAGGGCCGAAATGGAGGCGGACGCACGTTATCGTGCGGAAGCCGAGGAGCGCTCGAAAGCGGCGGCGGCGGACCGTAAACTGCGCATGGAGTCCGAAGCGCGTGATGCCGCGTCATCATTCCGCAGCGACGCCAAGCCGCGCAGCAAAGGAACACTCGCTGCAATCATCATTGGAGTTCTGCTGGTTTGTGCACTGGGAGCGCTGCAATTGATGCCGCTCGGGGGATACCTGCCGGGGGTCCAGCAGATGATTTCCCAGCGATTCAAACAACCGGTGCATATCTCCAATATGCGCTACACGGTTTATCCCGAACAGATGCTGAGGCTGGAAAAGGTCAGTATCGGCAGCGTGCAGCAGATCAAAGCCGATGTGGTGACCATTCCGATGATGCCGTGGACACTGCTGGGCGGCGCCACCGAATTCGATTCGATTGCCGTCAATACGGTCGTCATGGAATCCGGCGGTCTTGAACTGCTGCCGGCGATGGCTCAGGCCGGTGGTGACGGCCCGCTGAAACTCAATGAACTGCGACTGACCGGCGTCAAGGTCACCGGATTGTCATTTGATGTGCCGATGTTTGATGCCGCGATCACCTTCGGCCGCGACGGCAAAATGCAGAAAATGCGCTTGAATGACAGCAAGATCACCATCAATGCGACACCCAAGGATGACGGACTCGCATTGAACATCGAAGCACGGCAATGGCAACCGCCGTTTGGCCCTGCCCTGCAGTTCACCGACCTCTCGATCAACGCGCTGGTCACCCGTCAACTGGCCACGCTCAGTTCGATTGAAGGCCGTCTTGGCGGCGGCCGGCTCAAAGGGGCCGCAAAAGCGTCCTGGACCAGCGACATCAGGATCGAGGGTGAATTCAATCTCGAGAACGGCAGGATGCAGGAACTTCTCCCGTTCTATACCCGTGATTTTTCCGCAACCGGCAGCCTGACCACCAACGGCAGCTACATACTTCAGGGGAAATCGCTGAAATCATTGTTTGATACTGCTGAAGCCGAGGCGAGATTCTCGATTGATATCGGCGAACTCAACAACGTCGATCTGGTTCGCGCGATCCAGTCGCCGATCGCCGGCGGAACGCGGGGTGGCAGAACCAAATTCGACACGCTGGCAGGATCAGTCGGCATCAGCAGCGGTCGTTACAACTACAGGCAACTGCAGTTGAACTCCGGTCCTCTCAATGCCTCCGGCGCCCTGAACATCGGCGCTGACGGCGCGCTTGCCGGCCGCGTCAGCGCCGAACTGGGATCCAAAGGACTGGTCGTGGCACGCGGCAACCGCAACATTGCCGGCGCCGTTCGCGACCCCTTGCTTCGACCCTGATCCGGTTGTTACCTGTGACCCGTCCTGATATGGGTTGACAGTTAATCAGGACATATTTTTGATTGTAAATGATCTATGGAAACGCCCGATGCACCGCATCGGGCGTTTTGTATTTCAATGCCATGTGCGGCCGCTCGCGGTT
>Ga0315906_10001305_pt1 | contig 37212 bp, 35 predicted proteins | sample LakEriMetagenome_4_FD_203526 | JGI IMG/M metagenome (GOLD analysis project Ga0315906, IMG submission 203526) | Freshwater fungal communities from buoy surface, Lake Erie, Ohio, United States - Buoy 2 MA122 | ecosystem: Environmental > Aquatic > Freshwater > Lake > Lake biofilm | place: USA... | reverse complement strand
AGATATCACGATTATTTATGAATACCCTGATTTCAATAAAAGAACTGCTAATAGTGACAATTATTATGTTTTTTATAAACCTCTCAAAAATTCCGGATTCTAATTTTATTTAAAACTTATTTTTATTAGTTATATAATAATGACCTATAAATTATATGATATTTTAGGTGTTTCAAGGGACGCTTCTCAAGATGAAATTAAGAAGGCTTATAAAAAACTTGCTTTTCAATATCATCCAGATAAAAATCCTAATAATCCCGATGCTGCTAATAAATTTAGAGAGATATCCAATGCTTGTGATGTATTAACTGATGATGAATCACGTAGAAAATATGACCAATTAGGTGATGAGGATTATAATAATGGTGGAGGAGGTGGTGGACATCACGAAGCGAATATGCATGAGGTATTTGAAAGGATGTTTGGAAGAGGTGGTGACCCTTTTGGAGGTGACCCATTTTTTGGAGGTTTTAGAAATAGAGGTGCTGGTGGTTCTGGCGGAGCAGGTGGCGGTCGTTGTAATGATATATTAAAGGGTTTTAATGTAACTTTAGAAGATGTTTATTTTGGAATTAATAAGAATCTTCATTTGAAAATTACTCATCACTGTAAGAAATGTAATAAGACTTGTGAGGGTTGTAATGGAAATGGAATGAGACAACAAATTATTCAAATGGGACCTTTCACACAAATAATGCAATCCCAATGTAATAACTGTCAAGGCACTGGAGTTTGTATGAAAGCCTCAAAAGATTGTAAGGATTGTAAGGGTGAGGGTAAATATGAGGAGGAAAATTTGTGTAATTTATCTATCCCTAAAGGTTTTGAAGATGGTGTAAAAACAGTCTTTAATAATCTCGGAGAACAGCCTAAGAAAAATAATCAAGCACCTGGAAATTTAATTTTGGAACTTAAAGTCCAAGACCACCCACTTTTTACCAGAAAAGGAAATGATTTACAATATAAGGTTACTGTTACCTTAACGGAGAGTATTTTAGGTAAGGATATTACCATTCCTTATTTTGATGATACCATTAGGATTAATATTAATCAGTTTGGAATTATAAATCCGAGTAAGCAATATATCATTAAAAATAGAGGTCTTCCTATTATGAATACAGATAAGAAGGGTCATATGATTATTGAATTTACCATTCAATACCCTAAATTAGAAACGGATGAAATTAAAAATTTAACTTCTGTTTTACAAAAAGCCTTCAAATATTAATTCGGAAAGTCAATTTGTCGATAATCCTGATATCCCTTATTGTAACTGGCATAGAATCCGGTATAATAATCCACTAAGAATGCATCACCATCCATAGTAATGTTATCCTTATTAATACCAATACCATCATTAACCATTTCGCCATCATATTTAGTATCACAATAACAAAACTTATTAATATTACTAACTTTCTTTGAATCATAATCATAAACAGGTACTTTGAAGTTATTCGGAGTTTCTCCAGTGGGACAAGCACATTCCACTTTTACATTATGTTTATCTGTACCATCATAACTGATATTAAAGATATTGGTATTGTTTCTCTGTTTATTGTAAAATTCGAGATTATAGGTAACATCACTATTATCAATCTTCACTTTACATCTGCCATTATTAATTATGGAACGATTAATACTATCCCAATATAAAACAACAATGATTATAAAGATAATTAAAACAAAACTTAAATTCAAAAAGAATTCAAATAATGATTGTTTTTTTGCAATGATAATGAAAATATCATCGAATATCTTTTTTAAATTAATCATATTTCTATAATAACAGAAACTTATTTATTTGAACGAATATAATTACCTATCGACTTTGATTCGCAATTGATTGTTTCAAATAAATTTGAAAACTCCGTACTTATCTTATCACTGGCATTCATATCTGGAGTAGTCATTTTTATATTTTGTTTAATACAAATATTCTTATCTTCCTCTATCTTTTTGTGAATTTCATTTACTACCTCTGGCTTCTTCTTTTCCTCCTCTTTTTTGGCCATTTGTCTATCATAAGCTTCAATTTTATCTTCCAATGATGGTACAAGTAAGATTAATACTCTCTTAATATTCTCACGTGAAAAGTCAAATATAGCCCCATTTATCTTTACGAATTTCACTAAATATCCCTTCAAGTAAAGAGCTTCCATTATTCTATCCATAAGTCGAATAACCCCGAATTTCTCTAATGCTGGCAATGGTGGTATTTTTAATAAAATTTCTCGGATTGGTATGAAGATTGTCAGAAATCCAGTTTCTGGTATTACATTTACGATAAATAAATAAATCATATACATCAGGATATAGAAGGTTATAATTATGATGTAAAAGGGAATAAGCTTAGCTGCTATTTGATTACATAAGCCTATTATAAATTGAGACAACTCATTTGGAAGTATCATACTTTTATTTCCAAATACAGGTATCAGTATGGTAAAGTTAAGAATTGAGAAAATAACATTTAATACCTCGAATAAGGTTATAGCAACTGTAATAAGAATTAAATATTCAATTGGATCCATTTAATTTTAAGTTTTATTTTTAATATAAGATTTTATACTTTTTGAATAACATTCAGCATAATTCTTCAAATTATCAGCACCACTCAATAATCCAGATTCAGGGGTGGTAAACACTTGTTTCGTTTTTAGACATATCTGTAGCTCCTCATCAATTAAATCCATCACCTCTTTATTTCGATGACCTTTTCTATCTTCCTCCATAACGGATTTAGCTAATTCCTCATTATTTGTCCCATCATCCACTGTTCTTATTTTATGTTCCTTTTCGTCTTCTACTTGAATATTTAATTTCTTTATAGTATCACCAAGAGTATTTTTAATTTCATCATATAAGAAACTATAGATATCACCAAAAGAACTGGTAAATTTATCTTTCACTGATTTTTCAGAAAAGATAAATCTGAATATAATTTTTCTACATAAAGGTAATATCCCTCTATCCGTTAATGTTTTAAATGGTGGTACGAAGAATAGTAATATGAATTTTAGGGGAACAACCACAAAAAACGGAATGATAGGTATTGGAAAGATGATAATAAAAGGAACAAAAATTAAAATAATCATCCATAAGACAAATATCCATAAAAGAACTGCAAAAACAATACATAGGAATAGATTTGCGCACATTACCAGAAATCGAAAGACATATCCTATAAAATCACTGCCAAAGAAACGTAAATCGAAAAGAATTCCATAAGTCCCGTGAGAATTAAAGAAGAATTGTATAAGGATATAGACATTAGCACAAAACCAAAAGATAAAAACCTTTATGGTTATGTCAATGATTTTATCTACTGTGCTTAGTGAAACCACCATTTTTACTTTCTAATTATATTATATTTACTATTAAAATCCAATATTAACTTGTCAGGTATTTCCCTTAAATCTACCAAAGTCTTATTAAGAAGGTATTTATCCATAAGATTATTTTCACTTAGAAATTTAAGTTTATCTGTCGTATCCATAGATGCCAATTTAAAAGCATTCTCCTTATTCATTCCATTTTGAATTTTTGGAATATTATCACTTTTATCACCATAAATAATCTTAAACTCCAATTCAATTTTAGGGTCACTTTTAATTCTCAATGATATATCTTTAAATTGCATATTAATAATAGTGGTATGTTTATCATACATTTGTAAATAGTCATTATCATTCGTAATAATAATAATGGAGACATTTGGAAATTCATCTTTAATCTTTCTTTGAATGATATAAGTGATATCATCGGCTTCTAATGTATCACATTCACAATAATGATAACCGTGATTTGATATATAATTCTTAAATAACACAAAGATGGATGAATTAAAGTTTTGTTTTTTTACTCTGGTTAACTTATAATCCTTATAAATTTCATTCCTCCAAATATCAGTTCTTGAGCAATCACAACAGAAGATTATATTGGATTTTAATGTTTTAAATTTCTTTGTAATCTTCACCATATCATTTTCAAAATGTCGAAAGAAAGATATAATAAAATCATTATTTTCAATGATATCAGTGATTTCTCCGTATCTTCGAGTGAACCAACTTAAAGTGGCATAATATCGATTGAAAATATAATAACTTTGGTCAATCAATACAATGGGCTTATTGGATGTCAGGGAAACATTCAACATTGAACTAATAGTCATAATAATTCAAATATTTAAATAGATAATCAATTTTTATTGAAAAAAAAACATATATAAATAAAAATGATTTATTCCTACTACTTCAATCATTGTCCAAATGATTGAAATTGTGGAAGATATTCGTGATTCGATTCAGGCAATTGATAAGCTTTATCGCGAAACGGATGAAATGGCTACTGTGGATTTAAATACCGCCTTGATTTCGACGGATAACTATGAAAATGATTGTTATGAGATTATGAATAAAGTTATGTTTAGTTTTCGTGTTGCTCCTGAAGCTATATCCTATAATGATGGTTATTGTGTTTTTGAATATAAAGGGTTGTTTTTCTGGATTGGGTTTATTATGGATGATGATTGCAAAACTCACATTACCATCTTCTTTGAAATCGACATTAGTGACTTTAAAAATTCTCTTCCCAATATGAATATTAGTGATAGATGTGATGGTTGGGCTGAGGACGGTCTATTTTCGTGGATGAACGATATTTGAGATTCTGATATTTATAAGGAACAACTTTTGTTCCTTACATTTAAAAAAATGACATTTATATTAATTATTAACATCATTATGATGAATGATAAGCAATTGGAAGCTTTAGCTATAGTTAAAAATGGCAATAATCTATTTCTTACAGGTTCAGCCGGTACTGGAAAATCATTTACTGTGAAAGCTATTATTAATCATCTTTCGGAAAATAATATTCCATTTGGTGTCACAGCACTTACAGGATGTGCTGCTGTTTTAATTAATGGTCAAACAATTCATTCATTCTTATCATTAGGAATATCTCGCAACTTTGAAGAAATTTATAAAAATATTTGTAAATTTAAACCAACACTACTTAAACTCAAAAACCTCAAATCTCTTATCATTGATGAAATTTCTATGATGGATGAGGAGTTATTTGGATTAATTAATAGACTTCTTATGACAATTAAAGGAAATGATTTATTTTTCGGTGGTATTCAAGTTATCCTCGTTGGGGACTTCTATCAATTACCTCCAATAAGTGGTGATTTCTGTTTTAATTCTCACATTTGGGAAGGTTTAAAATTAAAATCAGTTATTCTTACTGATTTAATAAGACAAAAAGATGATAATAAGTTACAATTGATTCTTGAGGAAATTAGAAATGGGAAAATTGCGGATGAAACATTCGAAATTCTCGAGGGTCTTAAAGCAACCACATTTGAAAGCAAGGAAATTAAACCAACACGTCTATATCCGGTAAATGTAAATGTGGATAAGATTAATAATAATGAGTTTGCGCGTTTAATTAAGAGAAATAAGGGTGAAACTGTCGAATATAAGGCATTCGCTACTAATAAAAGCGATAAAACCGATGCTTATCATATAACACTCACTAAAGGTGCACAAGTTATGGTAATTCGAAATATATCAATAGAAAATCGTCTATTTAATGGTACCCGAGGGGTTGTTATGGAATTAATGGAAAAATCGGTGGTTATTAAGGACGTGTATGATAATACCCATACAATTGAATATTATTCAGATGTTAATCAAAATGATAAAAAAAGGAAAATATCCTTTATTCCGTTAAAACTCGCCTACGCTATTTCTATCCATAAGTCGCAGGGAGCTTCTATAGATTTCCTCGAGATTGATTTAGGTGATGATATCTTTATATCTGGTCAATTATATACAGCACTTTCTCGGGCAACCAATATAAATAATATTAAAATTAATAATATTTCGAAAAGTTCATTTATTCAAAATGAAAAAGTAAAAAAATTTTATGAGTTGCTAAAAAAATAAATATTTGATATATATAGAATTAAATTATGGAAAACGAACCACCTCAAGATTTGTTCCTCGGCGGTAAACCTATGCGTACTGGATATGACTCTTATGCTATCTACGACCCCTCTACCAAGAAACGCACTGGTCGTTATATCTCCAAAACCCCTGGTGCTGCTGCTATGAAGGCCGCTAATCGTCTCTTAAAGACTGTCAAAAAGGCTGTTAAAAAGACTGCTGCTCCTAAGAAGGGAAAGAAAGGTGGTGACCCAAAGGAGGGTGAGGAAACGGGTGAAGATTTCTACGGCGGTGCTGAGGCCACCAGTGATAACTCTTGCAAGACTCATTATGAAGCTCTCAGTGATTGTATGAAGACTGGCGGTGCCAAAACTCCTGAATTCAAGAAGGAAACCAAAACTGTGAAGTTTATCCTTCGCAAGACTACTCGTGGCGCGATGTCCTCTGGCAAGCGTGTTTTTTATCATTTTGCCGCTACCTTAAAGACCTATAAGACTCCTTTAGTTGTTATGCGTGGTGGTGAGCGTGTAACCATTAAACACAAGATTTTCGTTGAAAGCCTTGATTTACCCGCTGAGCTTGAGCGAATGGTTGAGGCTCGCAAAGCTAAGAAGGCAGCTGCCAAGAAACCCAAAGCCGCCAAGGCTCCCAAGGCCGAGAAATCTCCCAAGGCCAAAAAATCTCCCAAGACCAAAAAGCCCAAAGCTGCTAAGAAACCCAAGGCCAAGAAAGCCCGTGCTGCTAAACGAGTAACTGGTGGCAGCTCTTGCAATATGTATTATTAGATTTAAGAAATAATCAATTATTTTTATTTAAATATCTATATGAATATTAAATATTTTTGGATAAATATAGATAAATCAATTGACCGGCGTTTATTTATGGAAGAGCAATTTAAACAAAAAGAAATAGATAATCAAAGGATTAGTGCCGTTACACCTGAAAAATTAGAGTGGATTTTAGAGGATAAGCCACCTTATTATTGTGGTAATGAATGTTGTCTTCATAATAAATGTAATGATTGTAAATACGAATATTCGTGTACTTGTTCTCATTTGGAGGCAATAAAGGAAGGTTATAAATCCGGTGCAGATTATTTCGTTGTTTGTGAGGATGATATTTATTTTCCTTTTAAAATTGATTGGAATAAAATGATTGGAGTTTTACCGAAAGATTTCGATATTGTTCAATTGATGGTTCTTGATGTGGACGGCAATAAAACCTTATATGATGATTGTTATAAAACAAAACAAGCCTTATTTATAAGTTTTGACCCATCGAAACGTTTATTTTCGACTGGAATGTATCTTATTTCGCGAAATGGTGCTAAACAGTTATTAAATTTATGTATTAATAAAAAAACCCTTAAATATGATTTTAGGGAAATTAATGTGGTTAGACAAGCTGATTTCTTTCTTTATATCAATGTAAAAACATTTACCTCAACTTTCCCTTTTTGTTACCCAACATTACTTTTCATATCAGAGATACATCCACATCATTATATGCTTCATAAATATTCTATTGATAAGATTTTGAGTATTATAGATGATAATCAATTGATGCATCCATTTGTAATTGATTATTATCCATTTCATAATTTTATGAATCATTATAAAGCTTTAGTATCATCATAATTATAAATAAAATGGTCACTTATTATTGGATTAATCTTGATAAAGCAAAGGAAAGACGATTATTTATGGAGGAGCAGTTCAAAAGAAATGGTATTAAAAATAAAAGGGTTGCTGCTTATTCTCCGGTGGATTTGGATACAATACTTATGGATAAACCACCTTATAATTGTGGATATCCTGAATGTATTCAAAATGGATGTAAAAACTGTCCGATTGAATATTCAGTGGTTTGTTCACATTTAAGAGCAATAGAAGAGGGATATAAATCAGGAGAGGATTATTTTATTGTTTGTGAGGATGATATTGGGTTTCCATTTGAAGTTGATTTTGAAAAGATGCTTCACGGTATTCCTAAAGAAATTGATATTATACAAATGATGGTTATTACCGAAGGTCACACTAATTATTTCTATAATAATTTCTATAAAAATAAAATATATTTCATTCGCTATAATCCAATCACACCCTCGGCTGGTTTTTATTTAATTCGAAGAGAAGGAGCAAAGAAGTTATTAGATTTATATTTGGATAAAGCGACAAATAAATACAACTTTCAGAATTGTAAATTTTTGAAATTGGCAGACGTCCTTATATATCAATCCGTAAATACAATTGTTTCAACGATGCCTCTTTCCATTCCAAACATTAATTTCAATTCACAAATTCATAAAGAACACGAAGAAAGTATCCTTAACCCTGCTCATTATAAAATAATGGAAGTCATTAAGGATAATGGAGGTGAGAACCCATTTATAAAACGTTGGTATTATCCACTGGAGGAAGTTGAGAATTTATTTAAGTCATAATTATCATTAAAGAAATAAATGGCTATTAATTTCTTTCTGTGAATTCTTAATTTATCACTTACATTTAAGTTATTAGCTTCATCATCTTTATTTTTAATCCAATCACTAAACAACTGATTGTATAATTCCACGCTATCACTTATCAATGGATATTTATGACATTTATTAGTAGCTAACATCTGAGCCTCTTCAGCAAGTCCGATAATATGGAGGAAGTGTTTTGTGATACAATCACGACATCTTTTATTTTTATTCGTAATATGCTCTTCCAATAAGATTGATTGTTTTACTATCTGTTGCATATTATAAGCAGGATTGCTGACCGGGTCTAAAGCACCGCAACTTTTAACGTCACAAGAGCCTACCGCTTTTTTAGCAGGTGATGTTTTAGTTTGCTTATCTTGCATTTTTAATAATAAATAAATTAGCATCGATATGATAAATGTGAAAAATAATAATAATAAGAATTCTACTATTTCCATACTACTTCTATATTTTTGTATTATTTTTATTCGATATTTAAAAAAATTTGATTTTAATGTCTAAACTAACTTTCACCCATTTAAACAATGAGCGATACTAAAGTCTGTAACTTCAACTGCATCTGCAATCGTGATGACTGTGCCTATAAGCACTATCTCAACACGGCCGAGGAACGGAAGGCATTTAAGGAGTTGTATGATGCTACCTATGATAAGAATCGTCATAACGAGACTGACCCAAAGGGTGAGCGTCGTAAGATGTGTCTCTTCGGTCATCTTTGCGGAAAGGAGGAGTGTGGCTTTAAGCACTTCTGTAATATCGAGTGCCGTCGTCTTCTTCAGAAGTCCTGGTACAAGACTCGCAAGCAAACTGAAAATAAGGCATTCCTTGAGGAGCTCAGTGGGAAATATCAAATGTCTGAGGAGGAGTTGTCTAAGTTGATGGGTCTGGTGGGTCGTAAGTAGGTAGTGGTTATAAAAAAAGAACGAAATATATTTTTGTTCTTTAATTTAATAGACGATGATTCAATTATTTATAGAAGCCGTTTTTATTGGATTTCTTAACATCCTCATTTATTACCTTTTCTTTTTTATTGATAATATGGTTATTCAATTATTTACGGTGGGATTTATTAAACATTTCATTAGTTATTTCATCGGTATTCAAGATTACTATTGTAAGATTTATAAGGGAGATGGGTATAAATCCAAACCCACAAATATAATAGTTGAATGTTTATTAGAGGGTCTTTTATTTATCTATGTTGGATTATTATTATTAAAAATAATCGAAAATAGATATCTATTGTTTTTTCTACTTGGATTTTTCATTCATATCATATCTGAATTTTATGGAATACATTCTTTATTTTTGATATATAATTGTAAAAAGATATAAAAATTACTTATGATTAATAATATAAAGCAATGGAAACTTTTCCTACTAATCATAGAGCCAAATGGACGGATTGTGAATTTAAAACGCTTTTATATGAGGTAAAACGAAAAACCCCATTTCAGGATATTGCTGTAAATCATAAAAGAACCATTGGAGCAATCAAATATAAATTGATTAGATATGCAATTGATGAAATGAAGGAAAATGATAAGGAGTTTTCAATCGAACATCTTATGAAAATTACAAATCTTTCAAAGGAAGAACTCTTGGAAGGATTTAAAAAATTAAATTTTAATTATGAATTAGAGGAATTTGTACCTAATAATGATATAATTGTAAGTAGACTTGATGTTATCGACAATAATCTTAAACAGATATGGGCTTGTGTTTTTACTTATGTTCTTATTCAATTTATAATTCATTTTAAAACTCTTACAAATTATTTATAGTTTCATCAGCTGGATTTTTATTAGCCCAATAATTTTTATTAGCCTTCATTCTTGTGGGTTGTTTCAATGAGAAAATGAAGAATATAATAATAGTAAAAATGGCAATAGTAGCAAAAGCAATTACATAATTCAAATAAAATGGTGCTGATGTATATACAATTAATGATATTAATAATATTATTGCTAAGAAACTAATTACGAGAATTATATTAAATAAATATACGATTTGTTTTTTCATTGCTTCAATATGGTTAGTTAAACTAACTTTCTTTAGGCGATTATGGTCTGTTCTGCGTTTTTTATCTACATAAAGTTTATAAAGATACTCATTTGCGTCTTGTGAATAAGTCTTATTATTACCTATAAAAACGGAAGCACTTAACTCATCATTTAAATCAGTATAAGCATTATTATAAGTATTTAAATAGTCAATTATGGTATTAAAGAAATTATAGTTATTAGTCAAATGATTGTTTCTGGTTGTAGCGTCTGGATGTAGTGGATTATAAGGAGATTTTTCACTACAAGTAAAAGTTTCATATAAACCTACGTGTCTAAAATTAGCATAATAAATGCCTAACATTACGATTAAAATTATTAATATTACAATATAATAAGTATTTTTGCTATTATAACTGAAAAATGGTAAAACAGTTATCGCCACAGCAGCTATTATTAATAATATAAGGAAAACAATAATAGCGCTTGCATAAATCTTAATTCTTTGATAATTCTCATAATAACTATTATAGTCCTTAATGACTCGATTAAGCGAAGTTTCAACTTTATAATACTCTTGTTTAGTATTATTTAAAAGAATAATCTTATCACCGTATTTACTCTTATCTTTAATAAAATCACTGGTAACATAATTAATCGATGTTTTTAAATTATTCAAATTTGTTTTCATATTAGTTATATGAAGGGTTATTGTCGGTAATTGAGTATTACTATTAAAACCTGCCACGTTGTCATTCAAATTGATATTAAGTTTATTTAAATAGTTATTTCTTATTTTTATTTGAATAGAAGCATTACAAACTATTACGTTATAATAGACCCGATTATAAAATAAATAACTGATGAAATTTTCCACTGGAGTATTTAATATCTCATAAATAACTCTTCTGAATTTTTGTTTTCTTGCTTCTTCATTATAACTCGTATATTTTGTCAATAATCCTGAACTCAATGCAGCATTATTACTTAAATTATAGGAATATACACTTCCTGATGTTGTGCCAGCTGATGTATCAATTAAACTTGTATTACCAGTTATTCCCGTATCTATATTATTCAATTGTGGTGCCAATAGATTATTACGTGGTAGTGTATCAGTTCTACTTGCTATTGTAATAGTACCAGAACTAACGCTTAATGTAACTGAATATCCATCATAGGGTGAAGTTACAGTTGGAGTACCTGTATATCCTGAACCAGCATCATCAACAACTGATGTAATTCTATTTGTAGCATAATTTATGGTAAATTTGATTTTACCTACAGATGTTGGAGTATTACCAGATGCTGGTGTTACATCTTTTATCTCTTCATCTGTTTTAGAACCTAATGTAGCATCAAGAACATATTTAGTTGAATTAGTTAAATTTGAGATAAAACAATTGGTATTAAAGGTAAATTCATATCCACTACTGCTGCTATTTACCGCTAAACTACCCATTTTATTAGTGTTACAAGCGGTGGAGGTGTCGAATTTTAATAAAAGACCCTTCACACCGTTTTTAAATTTTTGTACATCAGAATTATCTGTAGTATTTTGAATGACAGTTTCCAAATATAAGGTGTTATATAAATGTAAATAGAATAAACTATCGTTATAGAACGAATCAAGGTCATCACATGGAACCATAATAGTATCCACTTGCGCGTGTGTTAATGTAGCATAATTATCCGTTATTTTTGATTTCTTAACTAATGTTTCATATATATCATTAGTGGTTGATGTCATTTAATCTCTATTCTATTATATATAAATTAAAGTTTTTCTTCCAATTTCTTAATCCTCATTGATAATTCTTTAATGGATTCTACAATTACCGCAATCATATTTCCATAAGCAATCGATTTTGTATTATCGGTATTTGTATACACAACCTCTGGAATTATTTTTTCGACCTCTTGGGCAATCAATCCAATTGACCTCTTTTCCTCGTGTAAGAGATTATAATAGACTCCTTGTAATTGTTCAATTTTATCAATAGGTTCTGTGATATTACTTATATTTGTCTTATAACGAACATCTGACAGGCCAGTTATATATCCAGCGACATAAACATTACCATCCACCTTAAATTTATAATTATCGCTATTACTATAACCTATGAAAAATTGTTTATCTGTATATATAACATTGGGGTTTTGTGGATTTTGTTTAATACTTGTAATTGACGGAACTTGAACATAATTATTAAATAAAGCTCCATTAAAATTAATATCTCCATTCACATCCAATGTCTTTAATGGAGCAAATGTTCCAATACCAAGCGAAATCGTATCTCTATTCCAAATTAAATTTGATGTTTGAAGCACTGGATTTGTATCATTTCCAATTATTAATTGGTTTGCTACTAAATTGGAACTACCGGTACCTCCATAAGAAGTTCTAACAACACCTTGAGTAATAGCACTTCCATTTATAACAGTTGATATACCAGATTCTGCTGTTATAATTGTTTGTCCTACTTGTAATCTATCACATTTAATATCACCGGCAACATCTAAGGTGGCTGAGGGAGCTTTACCAATTCCCAATTTACTTAATGCCTCTTGCCAATTAAGATTAGTACTTGCTAAAAGACTGGTGGGACCTCCTAAGATAATTTTCCCTACTTCAAAACTTTGAACTCCTGTTCCGCCTTGATTTACAGGAAGTAGTCCAATTAAATTTGCAGCATTTAAATTTTTAATATTAAAACCATTACCTGTAAAATTACATTCACCTATATTTATGGCACCCTCTACTATTAATGAATTTAGAGATTTATCCCATTTAATATTTGAAACACCTGATAATTTATTCGAATCGTAAGCATACACAAAATTAAACTTTTCAATATTTGAAAATCCTAAACCACCTTGTGATAATGGTAATATCCCCACTAATTTAGACATATCCAAATTACTTAAATTAAAACCATTCCCTACGAAATTACAACTATAAATATTAGAGGCAAAAATATTTGATTGAACTCTTAGAGTTGAATTTACTTCATCCCATTTAATATTTGACGATGAACCCAATCTACTGTTGTCAACGCCAAACAAAAATTCTCCTTTATTTATATTTGAGGTTCCAATACCACCATTAGATAAAGATAGAATATTAATTACTTTTAATACATCTATATTATTTGATATATTTGACCCATTTACCAATAGATTATTATAAATATTAATATTACTCACATTTAATGTATTGGTAATATTATTCCAAGATAAAGCACTGCTTGTTAATAAATTATTGATTCCATTACCATATAAAATCTCTCCTGGATTAAAGTAATTACTTCCAGTGCCTCCGCGATTTACTGGAACATTACTTATAAAATTTGATGGATTTAAAGCAGTTATATTAGAACCTATGCCATAAATGTTTCCAATTACACGAAGACTATTATCAATATTACACCAGAATAAATTTGAACTTGTTTGAAATTGATTATTATTTGAAGAGTAAAATAGGATTGAATTATTGGAATAAGAGTTATTTCCTGTTCCTCCATTACTGGTATTTATGATTTGAGCAAAATGACTATTTGATACAAACGGAACGTTTATTATAGGAGCTGTTTTATTTATAATTAAAGAAGCATTATCTGAAAAGATTAAACGTTCATTAGTCCATAATAAATTACTGGTTACAATGACTGGATTATTATCATTGCCCACCAATAATCCATTCATTGCTAAATTACTTCTACCTGTACCACCACTATTGACAACTCCTAATCCAAATACATTTTCAGATTTAATATTCGTTAGTTTTGAACCATCGCCAAAATAAAATTGAGCATAAATATTTGAAGTAGCTATGATATTGGAAGCAGAAGTAATAGAACCATAAACCGTTCTTATATTTGAATAAATTTCTAAATTGGAATAAGCAATGATATTTGATGCAGAAATAATGGAACCTCTAAGGGTTGTTATATTTGAAGTAGCTATGATATTCGAAGCGGAAGTAATAGACCCATAAATAGTTCTTATATTTGAATAAATATCTATATTTGAAAGTCCTATGATATTACACGTAGCTATAATATCCGACGCAGATGTAATAGAACCATAAACCGTTCTTATATTTGAATAAATTTCTAAATTGGAATAAGCAATGATATTTGATGCAGAAATAATGGAACCTCTAAGGGTTGTTATATTCGAAGTAGCTATGATATTCGAAGCAGAAGTAATAGACCCATAAACTGTCATAATATTTGAATTGGCTGTAATATTCGAAGCTGAAGTAATGGAACCTCTGATTGTCGTAATATTTGAAACAGCTGTGATATTTGAAGCAGAATTAATGGAACCATATATAGTTTCTACATTAGATTGAGCAATGAGGTTATTTGAAGCATAAATATTGGAACCTGAAGTTATATTTCCAAAACGACTTATGATATTATAAAAGGTAATGATATCATATGTGGCATAAATATTCGAATTAGCATAAATATTTGAGCCTGAGTAGATATTCGAATTGGCGTAAATATTTGAAGTTACATAAATATTCGTATTGGCATAAACATTGGAATTTATATAGATATTGGAATTTACATAGATATTAGAGCCAACATAAATATTGGAATTAACATAGATATTTGAATTTACATAAATTTGACCATTTATATATAAAAAATTGCTGGTGTTGTTCCATATAAAATTGGAACTGTCATAAAGACGATTATTACTTGAAAATATAACTCCATTACTACCAAATTTATTCACGATATTTGTTATTTGAATATTAGATATATTAGAACCATCACCATAATAAGCAGAACAATAAAGATTACAGGAAATATTTGTATTTACATTAATGTTTAAATTTGAATCATATAGATATAAGGAAACGTTTTCTTTAAAACTTGAAATTAATCGATTTGATATTTCAATACTATCTGTGGTATTTGTATCAGTAAGTTTTTTAATTTGACTTATACCTAAATTATAACCATAATAATCCATATCAAATGAATAATTATGAATATTTGGAATAACATCAATCGCTGTAAGTATATCTTGATTAATCCATTGGTTTTTCACATTATCAAATTTATAATTTACTATTTTTTTGTAATTACCGATATAGATATTATTTCCTGATTTTGATATCTTACCTCGATAAACCTTTGAACCATAAATATCTGTTTCATTAACCTCTCTTAATTCAAATGAATATGAAGGAGAAACATCGAAATATTTGACATCAATATTTATATTTGGAATTCTTGTGATTGAATAATTGATATTTAAGAAATCGACATCGTAAATAAAATGGAATCCTGTTTGTGTTGTTATAAATAATCGATTACCATTCGCATTTATACTTAAAGAGGTCACAAATGAATTTGTAAAACCACTTGGAGTCTTTAATAGATAAATTTCATTGTTTTTTATGATATAAAAATTAAAAAATTGGAAGTTAGCAATAAGAATAGGAGCGAAATAAATATAATTGATGACTATTAAACTACCATCTTTATTGGAATCTATATATATCACCTGAGGATTAAAAGCATTGTTCTGAAAGGTATTATAACTGATATCTTGCATAAATGTGCTTTGATAGTAATTATAATCATTGAAATCAAGAAGAGTTACAACTCCCTTACTTCGATTATTAATATATAACAACTTATTATAATTGTTAATGGTGGATATAATGACATTACCATCACTTGAACAGTGGATATTTATACCAATTTGATAATAATTACCTCCAGCATTATAAGTAATTAATTGTTGTTTTTGTAATTGATTATTTGTATTAAAATTAAACTGATAAATACCACCAGTAATTGTTGTAAGAGTTGCTCCATTGACTGCTGTAGTTGTTAAACTTTCCTTATAAGCGCCAATAAAGATATTGGAACCCGCTATTGCTATTGATTGTCCAAAAGCAGTATTTCCATTAATAATACCTGAGACGCGTTGTATATTCCATTTATTATTCGAATTTAGATAAATTTCAACATTATCATTATTGTTATTATTATAATTAATTTCGTGATTATAAAATGATGTTACGATTATGTTACCATCCTCATTTATTGCTATTGGATTTATATAAGGGGTATTTGTGGATGTGTTGGTGATATTCAATTGTAAACTGTTAAGATTTACTACATTTGAATAGGGGGTTATATTTGTAATTTTAAAGTCACCGTCATATAAATCAAAAGTAGCTAAGGGTGTTTTTTGATTTACACCAAATTTACCAATATAATAAATATCCTTTTCTTTATTTATAACAATTGGCTTATATTCATTTGTAACAATCTTACCTTTTACATATAAATTACTGTCAATTATTGAACTTCCACTGATATGTAATAATTCCTTGGGATATCGAATACCAATACCAACATTTCCATTAATATAATAAATATCATTATTCATCTTTGTCCAACCATCAGTAGCACTTGTTGAACTATTTGCGGATACATATAACTGGTCATTGGAATAAATAGCACCATTTTGAATATTTACATTACCAGAAATTACCAATGAATATTTGGTATTTCCTATGATGTTTGAGCCAATGCCCACAAAATTTTCAACTAAGAGACTATTGCGAGGTGTTGGAAAAGTGGGATTTGGATAAAAGTTATTGCCACCTATAACAATACTACCTCTCGATTTTATGGAGGTACCATAATAAATATCTGGTAATATTAAAATTTTCGTAGAATTGGTGGTTATATCATTCAATTGGAAAATGTCATTAAAATAGGATAATAAATAACAATCATAATCACTACAACAAAAATCAATATTTATCATATCACTGATTTTATAAATCATAGTAGTGAGATATTGACGATTTATAGACCCAAATATATACACATATCCATTCTCATCTATCACAAGAGAGTTATTTGAAAATGCTTTAACCTTCACTACTTTTATGGATGAGAAGAAGCTGATTATTAGGGCTATTGTTTCTGATTGATTAATACCAATGCTCGAATAACCCTTATAAAATTTATTATTATTTTCATTAGAACCAAAAGAAAAAACACCAGTGGTCGTAAGAACTATGGTATGAGCATCACCACTGGCGAAATCTATGATAGTTCCAGTAATACCTGTAATCGTAGTAAAAGTAGTACCGGTGCCAGTATAACAATAAAGATTATTATTATTTGCTAACACCACCAATTTATTATTTACAAATGAAGTTCTGTAACTATCAATCTTAAGTGCTTTTGCTCCACTTGGAAGAGGAAGGGGGATTGTTTGGTCTATCAGATTACTTCCACTATTAATCACATATCTAATCAAATCATTTGTGTTATTGATAATATAAAAAACTTTTCCATCATCTGTTAATACAAAATCAATTAAATTTACAGATGTTAATATCAAAGAACCATTTATGTAAAGATTTGAATTTATATAATAACCATAATTGTCACCCTTGGTTCTAAATAAAGCATTTGTTAAATTTAGATTTATTGTAGTAGTAGCATAATCCTTCGTACTTAGATTATAAATTTGAGTTCTTGTGGCTGTTACTATAAATAACTTTGAGGAATTAGCATAAATATTCGTGATTATATTTGGACTGTCATTATATAACTTTATTTTTCCTTTGACATCAAAAACACTGTCTTTATATGGATTGGATGTTAAACTATCATAATTGATAAGAGTTAGATTGGATGTAATTAAATTACTGGTTCTTATGTAATTATTATCAATGACTAATTGATTTGAATTATTTTTAATCACAAATCGACTGTTCTGACTATCAGCAATGAAGTTATTGGAGAATGAAAGGGAGTTGTTAAGATTACTAACATTGGTAATTAAAGTTTTGATTGAATTATTATTTATGATAACATCAATATTACTATTAAAAATTACTTTATCACCGGTTGAATTTATGTTAGAAAGATTGAGAGTATTATAAATATAGGTATTATCATTGGAAGAAAGGAATATATTTGAAACGGCTAATGATTTTGTTTTCATAAGACCATTTACATTTAATTTAATGGTCGGGTCAACGTCAATAGTATCATCTTTATTGATAATGACTGTTTTCTTTTCTGTATAAATATTTATAATTGAGGTATTATTACTACTAATAACAAAAGCAGGAAAGTTTTGGTTAATTTCTGCTTTATCAAGATGAAAGTAATAAGCGGGTAAAGTGCCTATACCTAAGCGACCATCTTGAATATAAGCATCTCCGCCGCGAATATGAAGTTTTGCTAAAGGTAAAGTAGTACCAATACCAATAGAATTGCTATTATAAATAACACCACTATTAATATTGGGTAAATAAGAAAGAGGTATTTTATTTAAATTATCCAAGATTGGAATGCGACTGGGAAATTCATTTGCGTCAATCTTACCACTAATATAAACATCACTTTGAAAGAGATTACAAGAAGCTCTGTAAATAATCCTATTATTAGTATCAATTGAAAAACCATAATTTGAATTTAAAAAATTATATTCAGGAGAATTGAGTTTTACTAAAGATACATTCGAATTGGATGAAATCTCAAATAACTTCTTATTATCAGTGTATGAATATATCAATTTATCATTATCAATTGATAAGGTATAATTTTCATAAATGCTCATTTCTATATATTATTACTATTTATATATACTAATAAATCATTTAATTCACTCTTATTTTTCTTTATCCTATTCCATTCAGCATAAGTCTCTTCCTGAATAGTTTTAGGCTTCTTATTTAGGCCGTCGCGAATATTTTCCTCTTTAAGAATACCAGAATAGTATTTATAGAAGATATTAAAGTCTGTCTTTTTTTGTGTTGCGTCTGTTTTCTTGGCATCTTCAGTTTTAACCACTTCTTCTTTTACTTCAGGAATTGTTGTGATAGCAACAGAAGGTTCCTTAATAGCAATTTCAGTGGTAATTAAAGGTTCTTCGTGTGTTACTTTTGGCATACCACTTTTTCGAAACCAAACCTTTTTTCCGTTCTTAATTTGAACTACCCATAATTGCTTATCAACACCCTCTTTTTCAAAGCCTATATCATAAGCCACGGCACTAAAACCCATTCCTTTTGGAGACATCTCTTTACCTGTGTAAGTTTCATTTGAAGCATTCACACATTGATAATTATTACTGACCCTCTTCATTGATAATAGATAATCATAAATAAATATTCATTTTTTTTATGTACAAAAATAAAAAACTGATTTACATTTGTGAATAACCTTGAACAATAATGACCAATTTTCATATCAAACTCGATGATAAGTTTGAGGAGCTTTTCGAAAAAGCAAAAGAAAAACCCCTCAATATGGCTGATTTGATTGATTTGAAGTCATATATCTATGATGCTTATTCGCGAGAAAACAGTTTGGAAGACGAAACTATAAAGAAAGGGTTTCATATGATTGATTTTAAAATTTAATCAAAATCATCTACAGCAATATCATCAAAATCATCATCAGGTAAATCTTCAATTTCATCAATGAAATCATCATCCATTTCATCTTCAGGTTGACCACCTTCGCTCATTTCATCATCATCGTCATCTTGAACCACCATTTTTTTATTTTCATCATCATCATCCTCAATAATTTCTTCTTCCTCAAATATCTCAATATCATCATCAATATCCTCTTTGCCAATAGTTATATCATCGTCAGGGGCTTCTTCGATTATAGCAGTTTTAATAAACTCTTCTTTATTCTTAATTGCCTTACCTATGATAGATATATGTTTATCAAATAACTGATATTTCTTTCCACATACCTCAATCTTAATCTCTTGACCAATATTGATTGTATCTAAATTAACCTCTGATTGGATACCAGCTGAAATTTTAGGAATAATAATTTCTAATATAGGTATCTTATCATAATACCCTTCAGCTAATAATCCCAGTGAATTCTTGGCTTTTACTTTACATTTAATTACAGAACCTTGAATTGGATTACAAATCTCAGCTGTACAAACAACATCGAAACAAACATTTCCATTAAAATGTTGACTCTTAATTATTCCAATAGAACGCTTAATAATCTTAATGGAATTATTTTTGATATATCCATATTTAGAACAGACATTCTCGTAAAGAGTTTTGAGTTTTTTTAGAATAGTGTTTTCAAAATCACTATCCATTTCACTTGGTTTCAATACAACGTTAGTCTTGAATTTGATTGGAATAAATAATTCAGTCATATACCTGTATATATTTAATATTTAATATCATTTTTTTTATATGATAATAAAAATTGATATAATTATTTATTATATGTAATAATTAGGGAAATAACAAAAATTATGGAATTATCAAAGGATGAACCTATATTTAAATCAATTGAAATGATAAAAAAAGCAATTGCCGAAAATAAGGTTACTACTTTAAAAATCCATAATATTACTGATTGGTCTGAAGGAGAGTTTAATAACTTTACTTCAATATTAAGAAGTAATTATACTGAAGTCATTGATGACGAAATTTTAGAAGTCAAAAAAGATGATAACTATTTAATCATTTCTAAAATTTCAAATATTCGTGAATACAATAATTCAAATACCTATTCAGGACATCATTGGGAAAACAGAAATATCATTAAAACTGAGAAGATTGATAATCTCTTTGATGTTAATTTTGAAGTAGAGGTTTGTGATAAAAAAGAAATGGATGAAGTTCCTAATTGGGCTTCTTTAAATAAGGTATTTCGATTTATTAAGAAATTTAATTATGATTTAGGAAATGGTATTATTGCTACTGCTTCTATTATTAAAACAAATGACCTTGAATTTGATACCTTACGTAAATCAAAAGTTTTATCATTACCTCAGAAATATGAATTTTCATTGGTTATCAATGATACTAAGAATTTATTAGACACGATTATTATAATAATTAAAGCTTTATTTATGAGTAATATAATTCTCACCAAAAAACAACAACAAGAAATTCTTGACAGTTATTCATCCTTAGTTACAAAAGATATGCAATTACCCAAATATTATAAAGAAATACCTTTATTAACACCTAAACCTGTAACTCTCGAAAAGGTTAATCTTGTCGACCCTGATGATTATGGTGCGATAAGTGTCCTTCGGGGTTACGCAGTGACTGAAAAGGCGGATGGTGAAAGAATACTTATGTATATCAATGACAAAGGAAAGGTTTTCTTAATTAATAGTTCATTGAAGGTTGAAGATACAGGTATTATTGCGAAAAAAGAGGCTTTTAACTCTCTTATAGATGGTGAATATGTTCATTGTAATAAGAGAACTGATGAGGTAAAGAAGAATTTATTTGCTGCTTTTGATATCTATTATCTAAATGGAAAGTCATTAACATCTCTTCCTCTCATTCAGGGAAGATATGAAGAGGTTATAAAAGTTAAAAAACTTCTGGATGTATCCAAAAGTAGTTTTGAATTTACTGTAAAAGTTCATCTTCATAGTTCTGAGATTTTGAATGATTGTAAAACAATTCTCGATAATCCTCATAACTACCCCTATGAAATTGATGGGCTTATATTTACACCCACAAAATTATCAGTTTATGGTTTCTATCCTTCTATGCCTGTTCCTATTACTCAGAATATGGGTTGGGACAGATTATTCAAATGGAAGCCACCTGAACAAAATACCATAGATTTCCTTGTTAGATATATGGGTGAGGTCAAGAAGGACGGTATTAAATATAAAAAATTGGGGTTATTTGTGGGTTTTAATCCCATAAGTAATAAAGATATTACTATTGACGAAGGTCTTAAACTTCGTTATGATAAGAATTATAGTAAACAACAATTCTTGGAAATGAAAGAGAAAATTAAGAATAAGGAGGATTTCGTGCCTGTATTATTCAAACCAATTATCTATTACAGTCCTGATGTTGAATTTGCTTTTGTAAAGGTGGATAGTAAAGGTGATATCAGAACTGAGAGTAATGATAAGATTGATACTGATACAATCATTGAATTTAGATATGATATGGAACAAAAACATTGGATACCTATTCGAATCCGTGAGGATAAAACGAGGATTTACAAAAAAGGTATTTTTAGTAAAACAGCAAATTCTCTTCCAGTAGCAATTAATATCTGGCGTTCCATTCATAATCCAATCTCAAAAGAATTGATTATTGGAAAGGCCTCATTACTTGATAGAGAAATTTCCAGTGAAATTCAAGGAAAGACTTTAGAAGCAGATGATATTTATTATACCAGAGGAATACCTCGTCGCTCCCTACTTTCCTATAATATGATTACCTTTCATAACATAGGTATTAATGATAGGTTGTATATGGTTCCTGAAAAGAGAAATAGTCTTTTAGAACTTGCCTGTGGACAAGCCAGCGATTTATCACGATGGATGAAAGGCAATTACAATTTCGTATTTGGAATTGATTATGCCAAGGATAACATCTATAAGGCGAATGATGGCGCTTATGCGCGTATGATTAAGGAATATAATCGTTTCAATAGAGAAAAAACAAAAGAAAAGGGGTTTTTCCCGAATATCGTCTTCGCCGCTGGAGATTGTGCTGCTGATATTAAAAGTGGTGCTTCTGGTGTGGATGATGAAAGTAAGGAGATAATGAGAGTGGTTATGAATAATAATTATAAGATTAATAAACCTCATTATAAACATATCATAGGCAGAGGTGCTGCTAAATTTGACGTTGTTACTTGTATGTTTGCCATTCATTACTTCTTTGAAAGTGAAGAGAAATTGAATGGATTCTTAAGTAATGTGGGAAATAATCTAAAAACTGGAGGAACTTTCATTGCTACCTTTATGGATGGTAATAGTGTAGAAAGGGCTTTAGGAGAGGAGGGAATTGTCGAAGGTCGTAAGATTTTAAATAATACAAATGTTCTCATTTGGGCTATTATTAAGAGATTTACAAAAGAGATGAATTATAATAAAAAAGTGGATGTATTTATTGAAAATACGCAAAGATTAATTCCTGAATATTTGGTAAATTTCGATTTCTTAGTTGAAAAGGCCAAGGAATTTGGATTAGTATTGGAAGCAACTGAGTTATATTCAGAAACCTTTCAAAAACTCAAGGATAAGATTAGTCCTTTAGAAGAAAAACAAACAGAATTAGATAAATCCTTATTGGAATTAGATAAACAGGATGTACAAAAGAAATTTAGTTTCCTAAATCGATGGGTTATATTCAAGAAGATAGAGAAGTCAGTAGTTGCTTAAATACCTCAAGTTGTTCTTGAGGAACATCATATTTGGGTGTTAGAGCGAAATGATAAATCAACTTTTTAATATTCTTAATATTATTCGAATGACAGAGATAATCAAATACCTCTTTTTTTGTGATAATTGCCTTTGTGTATAAGGTGGTTTGTTGATGTCTCAGTTGAGCCAAGTGAAATCGAATGACAGGATTGAAAGTCCTATCCAAATCAAGATTGGTCTTAAAACGCTTATATTTAGGATAGTAATTAGTGGTAGCAATATAGAGATTATAGATGATATCTGTCATAATCGCAAATACTTGATTAATAATTATATTTGCCGTCTGATTGTTAATTAGCTCGGGATAAAACTCTTGAATATAATTATCGATTGAATAGCCTGGTTTCTGAAGCATATAGACATATACGAAGTTATACCAAATATTATAATTATTGGCGTGAACCTCCTCGAGATGAAGAATGGTATCATTGGAAACCTTATAAATCCTCTTATTTGCCTTTTTAATAATGAGAGAATTATTGGTGGTAGAAGCATATTGAATAGCTTCTTCAAGAGATGAGAAGTTGTGTGGATATTTGACTCCCAAGTATTCAAGTGGCTTGGAACGGATATCCTCTTCTACAAGTGAAATCCTATTTTTGGTATTGATGTGGAACAGACATTTATAATTCTCTCCGAGTGTTGATGTATAATCAACGATATGTTTATTCTCGTGATGAATCAAAACGAATTCATAGGAATATAACTTACTCAAATTAGCTGTAAATAAATCTCTTAAAGTAGTTGAGATATTAGGGTCATCAATCTTTACATTATTTTTATAAATCTCATATAACACCTCATCAAACATATAACCGTGGGACTTGGTGGGATGTGAGAATTTTGAGCCATTAATATCAGGACAACAACTTGAACCGAAATGCCAGATGTTATCGTGATAATAAGCGGTGATAAGTGTGCCATCCATAGCGGTATAACAGATATCACTTGACTCGTGTATTTTCATATAATCAGCTATGGATAAACGAATGGGAATTGAATTGGCATAACTAATAACGACGTTATTACCAATACTTCTTGAGAAATCCAAGATAACACTTCTACACTCGTCATACAACTCCTTAAACTCATTCACATCATCTCTTTTGTAAGAATTGTGAAGGAGACATAGATAAGGATTGCTCTTAAATTTCTTAATCTTAATTGCTGGGTAATAATGCTTTTCTTTGAGAATGGATAGGAGAATGGTTGGATAATCAACAGACTCACCTGAATTAACATTCAGGGTTCTTTGATAGGTCTCGTGAATAAGCGATTGAAGTGACATTTTTCCAGAAGAAATAAGAGCTTTTCTATACTCTTATTCACATTTAAATTTTAAATCATTTTTTATTTGAAAAACAAAAAGTTTTTGTTTTTTTTTAATTAAATCTCATAGGAATCTTTGTGGAGGAATCGATGTAAAACTAACTATTCGAGATATATACTCAAATTCGTCGTAAACCTTGGTTAATATCATTTTATCAACACCAGTTGACCTATCTATATATCTTTGATATTCCACACTTGGAATACAAGCCCACTCCTTGTAAGGAATCGCATCTTTAACTGTTTCCAGACTATATATCCAATCTGTATAACCTTCAATATTAATATAATAATAACTATTTAACCAAGATGGATTTTGATTTTCCAGTTGATGGAGAGGATAAAACAGCTCATAATCAAATCTTAAAGTTTCATTTATTAATTTATAAATTGGATGTGCTTTGAAATTATCTATGTGATTATCTGAAAAATACGCAAACGATACAATGAAATTATCATAATCTATTTTAAGCAAATTATTAAAGTAATAATCTTTATCGAGCTTAAGCAAATCTAATTCATAATTATAATTGATAGGGCAAGGCGTAGGATTAGGCATTTGCGATAGGAAATATTCTTTATGAAGACCTAATTTTGCTAAGAAATCAATAGCTTTCTTTCTTAAAAATGCTTCTGTTCTATTTTTATTGATTTCAATTGTTCTCTTTAAATCCATTTGAACTCTCAAACTCTCATTCTTGAAATCATTGAATTCCTTCCTTAAATCCATCTGAACCCTCAAACTCTCATTCTTGAAATCACTCAACTCCTTCCTTAAATCCATCTGAATCTTATAAATCTTATTAAAGTCATCATTGGGTGGTTTATAATCACCTACTAAGAAATCGCTCATTGTTTCTGTGTAATTATAGAGATTGGTGATATCATCTTCGATAACATCAATCTTTCTGCGAATACTTTTCGTATCTTTCTCATTGATTACATAGATGTAAATAAGAGAACTGATGATACTAATAATGGAGATTGCAAATAAAGCAATCTTTGTAATCTTACATTTGCGGTCGCTTGCTTCGAGATTCACGTAACTCATCATTTTGATGTTAATAATTATAAAAACAAAAATCATTTTTTTGTTTTTTTGTTTGATGAATTTACTAATTATGTCTCCTTTACAACAACGACATCAATAACACTCTCATCGGGAGTATTACTATCAACCACAGCAACCCTTCCAATATCCCTATTTATAAAACGATTGTACCATCGTGAGAGCACCATAACACATATACAACACAAGATGTAATAGAAAATGATACCTATAATAATCATAGTTGAAATGTAATCTGACCTATCATTATAAGCAGCCGAAACAACAGTTGTATTATTCATATTGGTAATATGATAATTATTTTAAGTATTTATAAATAATCATTATTTATCCATTTACTTGAAGATTAATGACAAATTTATTTTTTAAATAAAGAATAATTCGATTATAATAATTAAATGTATAATAAAGAACTATTTGACTTTATTAGTAGAGGTAATATAGAAAAGAGTTTATATGCCACTTGTATCTTTCTTATTGAAAACTCTAAAATTGAAGTTCTTGAGGAGACTTTAATTGCCGTTTGCGCTCATATAGGAACTTTCATTATGATTCGTGATATTTGGAAGTTGAATGATATAGTTCTCGCCACTAAAGATACCATTGAAAGCGAAAATATAAATGTAGGCGAATATCTCATTCTAATCACAAAGATGTGTATCTTATGTAACATCTATAATATAAATCCTGTTTCCAAAACAGGACTTATTCCAATTGGAAAGTTGAGAGAGAAAATTATTGACGTCTTTAGTGAGGATTCCAAATTAAGTTCAAATGGTATAATGAGATTCGAGCAAATCATACCACCTCCAGATAGTGATGCTTATCTCTTGTCATTGAAAATAATTAGTTCTTTCATAAGGATTATAAAAATAGTGGATAATATTCCCAATGAAAATAATATTGATTTGATTGCCATCAAATTTAAGAATTGTTTTGATTATATCATAAGAAAGAAATATGCTATTGAAACAAAATTAAATCCGAATGAATGTGACCCCATATACTTCCTATGGGGCTTTATTGAAATCTTATTTAATCATGAAGAGTGTGTTCATACCTATTATTGGTTATTTAGTCACGAATATAAGAAAACTCTCAAAAGTCAAAGATTGGGATTAATATACGCTGCTGCTATTTCTATTATCTTTACTTTTAAAAGACATATATCAAAATCTTGGACTCAGGAAGAGATGAATGTGATGTATAAAACAAAAGAAATTGCGGGTGATATGATGCGATTAGTAAGAAAGGAATTGAAAGGAAAGAATATTCAAATACCTGATGACGAAGAAAAGAAAAAAGAGAAAGATAGGATTGATGGTATTGAATATTTAAATACTTATGTTCCAAAAGTCGTGGATAGAAAAGATTTATTAAATCCAACCCCTTTCTTTGATGAATATAAAACTATCGAGAGGTAATGAAAAGTCCAAAAATTGGACTTTTTTGTAATGAAGTTCTTTTTACCGAACCATCATCAGGCGAAACTCCCATCTGTCAATCAAATCATCTTTCTCCAAGAAATCCTCTTCGAAATCTTCATCCTCACAGACATTAGTCTCTTCCATCCTAACAAAGACATCTTCGTCGTCGTACAATTCACCGTTGCAGGAAATGTAAGGCATATTCAATATCTGGTTGATATGTGATAATTTTTATAAATTAAATTATCATTTTTTTCATCAAATTCTTCTCAAATAATACAAATTTATTCGAAAAGATATAAAGAAAATTAAGTAACTATATTATAATTATGTCAAATGAAGGTATTTATACAGCTGTTATAATGGATTCCAGAATAACTGATATATTTGAATTAGTATTAGATAATTTTTATGAACGTCTTGATAAAAGATGGAATTTTATAATTTTTTGTACTAATAATAATGTCGACTTCTTAACAAATTTGATTAATTCAAGATTTCCAAATGAAAAAAAAAAGAACTACTGTTATTGTTCTTAATATTAATAATCACATAACTATATATGATTATAATAAACTATGTACATCGGAATCATTTTATAAAATGATTCCAACCGAACATCTTTTGTTGTTTCAATTAGATACATTACTATCTGATAAGTATCATCATAATATTTATAATTTTATGAAATATGATTATGTTGGAGCACCTTGGATGGACAGAAATATATGTGGAAATGGTGGATTGTCTTTACGAAGAAAAAGTAAAATGTTGGAAATCATTAATGATGAAAATTATGATTATAATAAAAATGTTTTTTATCACGAAGATGATTTTTTTGTTCTTATCCCACTATAAATTTACCTGAAAAAGAGGAGGGTAAAACCTTCTCGGTTGAAAGTTATTATTATGATAAGCCTGTAGGTATTCATAAAGCATTTGATTATCTAACTGAGGAACAATGTAAAGAACTTATGACACATATTCCTAAATTAGACGAGTTACGTATAAAATTTGATGAGTTGAAAAAACATTCAATATATCATGGCGATACATATAAAACTAATTTTTTTGAAAATTGTAAGATAATTAATTTCAGTTAATTTAAAAGTAATGAAGTAAAAAAATGATTTTTTAAATGTAAATAACTATTACCCAAGAAATGACTGCTGTTACTGCAAACACCAACGAGAAGTTCTTCGAGAATGACAATGGCGTTTACTTCAAGTCTGGCTACCCCTCTCAGTGGTACGAATCAGAGTTTGAGATTGACAGCAGGAAGTTTGCGAATTGTGAGCAATGGATGATGTATATGAAGGCTGTGACTTTCAATGACTCAGAGATTGCTGAGGAGGTTATGAATACCACTGACCCTAAGGAGATTAAAGCTCTCGGGAGGAAAGTGAAGAACTTTGATGTGGATGCTTGGAATCTGGTGGCTGATGACATCGTCTTTCAAGGAAACGTTGCCAAGTTCTCGCAAAATCCCGAGCTGAAGGAGCTTCTTCTCGCCACTGGTGACAAGAAGTTTGTGGAATGTGCTACCTATGACCCTATTTGGGGAATTGGAATGGATATTACCACAGCTCTTCAGACTCCCGAGGAGGAATGGATGGGAACTAACCGCCTTGGTAAGGCCATAATGAAGGCTCGTGATTACATTCGCTCGTTGTAGATTAGGGTTCAAATAGAAAAATGGCAATTACCTTAAGTTTTTGTCATTAATATAAATGAAATCATTATTATATAATTAACAAAAAAAATGATTTTTGTTTTTTAATGGCTTTTATCAAGCAATGAATAAGCCTTGTTACAAACTTCTCGATTGGATTGATTCGAACTACTTGGATTTACAATCCTTATGTGAGAATCCAAATGCCTTGGATATCATTGAAGCCAATTTACATAAGGAAGATGAAATAGGTGATTATGAACTATCTTCAAATACTAATCCCAGAGCGATTGAAATTTTGCGAAAGAGACAAGGATTAATTCAATGGAACAAATTATCAGCTAATCCTGCTGCTGTTCAATTACTCAAGGAAAATTACGATTATATTGATTGGTATTATTTAATGCTTAATCCGGAAGCAATGGAGTTGATTGAGAAGAATCAACATAAGATTCATTGGAATCGTTTATCACAAAATCCAAGTGCTGTCGATTTCTTAATTGCCAATTATGATAAGATTGATTGGTTTTATCTCTCCGCAAATACCAGTGATAAAGCCATTAAGATTCTCGAAGAGAATCGAGATAAAATCGATTGGAATAATCTTTCTGCAAATAATAATCCCAAGGTCATCAAGCTTCTCAAAGAAAATCCGGATAAGATTGATTGGGATAGGTTATGTTTAAATGAAAGCGATGAAGCGATTAAACTTCTGAAAGCCAATCCTAGTATGATTAATTATGAAGTACTAAGTGAAAATCAAAATCCTATGGTTCTTGAATTATTCGAAGGTCATTTGAATGAACTCGATTGGTATTATATATCAGCTAATCCAGCTGCCATTGGATTATTAAAGAAAAATAAATGTTATATCAATCGTTGGTGTTTATCAACAAATCCAGCAATATTCACATTGGATTATGAAAAAATGAGAAAAAACTTTGAGGCTGTTGAGGAAGAAATACTTATGAAGGTCTTACATCCAAAAAGAATTGAATATTATCGTGATACTTATGATTATGATGTGGATGATATGTTTGATTAGGTTTTTAATATAAGGATTTTAATTATTTATATAAGTATAAATGGATCCACGCGTATTAACTGTTTATAAATCACCTTTTCCAAAAAAGAGAATAGGAAGAGATATCGATGGGGGATATGTAATCATAGATATTCCAAATGTTGATTATTCAATTATCCTCGCTTGTGGTATCGGTGGTGATACCTCGTTTGAAGAAGATTTTAATAATAAATATCCTAACGTAAAATCTTATTTATTTGATGGAACTATTGATGAAATACCAACAAAAAACGATAAATTTACATTTATAAAGAAAAATATTGATAATTTCAATGATGATAATACCACAAATATGCATGATATTATAGATAATTATGATAATATTTTTCTTAAGATGGATATTGAAGGTGCTGAAATTCCCTGGTTAAAAGGTCTTTCATCACAACAAATGAATAAATTTAAACAGATTGTTATCGAATTTCATTGGCCTTTTAGTGATAAAGAAATTGATGCTTTTAATAAATTAAATAACAGTCATTATCTTGTTCATTTTCACGGTAATAATAATTGTGGTGTACGTTATCATAATGGAGTAATTATTCCAGATGTTTTTGAGTGTACTTATTTACATAAGAGCTATTTTGGGTTATATCCCGAGTTTAACACAGAACCAATTCCCACGATTTTTGATATGCCAAATTTAAAGGGTAGACAAGATATATATATTGATTACCCTCCATTTGTCTTCAAATGAAGGTTTTTAATTTTTTTACTGATATCCAACCATCGTCTCCTTCATATTCACAAACATTCCATCCATTTACTGCACATCCATAAATGGCTTTTGCAAATCCAGATAGTGAATTATAACGTACTTCATCATAAACAATCGCATTTCTTGATTCATCATAAACTCCTATTTCATCTTTACATCGAATGAGCCGTCCGTCCTTAAATAAGTGCTTCATATCACCAGGTTTCATTTTTGGCTTTTTATTTTGATTGTCAATAATTTTTATGTCACGAGCATCCATCAATTTTATCAATTTATTTATGAATTCTCTTGTCGTTCGATATAAATCTTGTTCAAGGTCTTCAGTTTCATCATAGAGAAGGTCGTGAAATGCTTGTTTTTTTTCTTCAGGATTAGCAACTTTTGCCTTTATGATATAAGTGACATTTCTTATATCATTAATAGTCGTTAGAATCTTGAAGATATCATTCTCCATTTGAAGAAAATAAATATATCCAATCATTTATTTGGTTGAATAAGAGATATAAAAATAAAATTCATTTTTTATTTATGAATATTTATGACATTAATTTCAATTATTTATCACTCCACGATAAGAATCTCTTTTTTAAATTGGGATTACATAAATATCCTTATATAGGTATTTATCGTAAAAATTGGGATTATTTTCTCTCTCATCTCAATCATCAAAAAGCTCTGTTAAATAGTCGTAATTATACATTTCCAAATACTTGCAAACCCTTTTAGGATGCATAACCTCTTTAATTATTTCCTCTGCTAATGGCTCAAATCTCTTTTTAATTTCCTCATAATCCAATTTGAAAATTATTGGATTGGCTGATAATATTGACCAAGAAATGTCATCTCTATCAATTAAATCCTTATTTTTATATAAAATATCAATAGCTTTAGGATTGGTATTTTCAATAAGTTGATATATATGAATCTTATCTGGATTGGCTTTAAGAAGTTCAATAGCCTTATCATTTGGATTTTTCGACAACTTCTTCCAATTAATCATATTAGGACTTTTCATAAGAAGTTCTAAGGCCTTATCATTTGGATTTGATGAAAGAAGTCCCCAATCAATATCATTAGGATTGGCTTTAAGAAGTTCAATGGCTTTATCATTTGAATTCACTGATAAATATGACTCATGAATCTTATTCTGATTCTCTTCGAAAATCTTAATAGCTTTATCATTTGTATTTTTTGAAAGTTTATACCAATCAATCTTATCTTGATTATCCATAAGAAGTTCTAATGCCTCGTCACTTGAATTGCCAGATAGTTTATACCAATCAAGTTTATTTTTATTAGCCTTTAAAATAGAAGCAGCTGCTTTATTTCCTGAAAGGTAATGCCACGAACATTTATCTAAATTAGGAATCACAAATTTCTTAAAAATTTCTGGATTTTCATTCATAGATAAAGTGGTATAATCAATTTTATCTTGATATTTCAATAATAATTTATAAGCATTTGGATTCATTGACAACCCCTCAAAATCTATATAACACGGGTTCGATATAAGGAAATCAATAGCCATTGGATTTTGATTAAGAAAATCTTCATCGAGAGAATGGACGTCTATCCAATCGTGAAGTTTATAAATCATTGATTATAATTATGATGACTTATTCTTATTTCGAATAAATAAATGACAATGGTTTATTTCAGGAATGGATTGATATTGAACTTTATTAATTCTTACAATCATATCATAAATATCAGGATTAAAAATAGTTTCAGCAAATTGTTTATATCTATCTAAACACCCCTCCTTTAAATCCCAAATGATATAATGAGTAACATCATCTTCGACGTCATAAGGATAATCATTGAGGGTTAAATGAAGGTCTTTTGTTTTATCCTTAATGACATTAGTCATAATATTATCAGCAAGTGAATTATTTTTCATAAATAATAGATATTTATCCATTACTTCTGGCTTTCTGCGAGGAATAATATCGTCATCCATTAACTCACTCCATGTCATCATCTTTAAATATATATAAAAATTGACAAATAAATCTTAAGTAAGAATGACATTATCCGAATGTCTTAAATATGCATCTTTATATTTAAAAAGTAATGATAATTATTACGACGATGTTGATTTTAATGATTATTGTGAATTAGAAAATAAAAATGATTATATCATTAAATGTTATAAATGTCATGAATTAATTTTTTGTAACGGAGCTGTTAAAAAACCATATTTTAGACATAAATCAGCAAAAGAATTTAATGAATGTACCATTTCTAAATGGCATTTAGAATGGCAATCAAATTTTGATGAAAATGATAGAGAAATTGAATTTATTAAAAAGAATGGTCAAATAAAAACAAGAAGAGCAGATATTAATCTTAAAAATACTAATTTTATTGTAGAACTACAACATTCATATATTACAAAAGATGAGGTTAGGGCACGAAAACATGATTATAATTTACATAATAAAGCAATATTATGGATAATTGATGGCAATAAAAGAATAGATGTTAAAAAAACAGATAATAGATATTATTTAGAATTTACTGGATTAAATTGGAAAACTGAGAGTTTTAAAGAAGATTATGAAGATAAAGCAATTTTTATTGATATAAATGAAAAAATTTATGTAGTTTTTCCTAATTTGATTAAAAATAACATGATTGATATAATAAAGCCATATGATAAGATTGAATTTATTCACTTTTTGAAAAATGATATTCAAAAAATTAGTGAAACAATACCTTATCAATGTAATTTATATATTAAACAACAAGGCGCTGGTAATGGAAAAACATATGGTATTATTCAGGCAATTGATAAAAATGATGATTTTCTTTTATATAATTCTTATATAATTGTAAGTAAACAACATAGTGCTAAAAGTATTATTTACAATGAATTAGAAAAACAATTTAAAGAAGGATTATTAAAAAACATGGATAATATTCAAATTTTAATGATGTCTGGTAATTATATGTCTATCAATGATAAAATTATTATGGAAAAAAACGAAGAAAACGAAGAAAACGAAGAAAACGAAAATAATAAGAAAAAGGATATAATTAATGATAGACAAATTATTGTTAAATATAATAACAAATATACAAATAAAGATTGTAAAATTATTATTTGTACTATAGACAGTTTTTTATATAGATTAGGAGATGTTAATAATAAATGTGCAAATAAATTCGAAGGAATTATAAAATCTATAATAGATAATTATAGAAATCTGGATACTATTAAATATAATGATTTATATTTAAAATTGAATAAGGAAACATGTCTTATAATTGATGAAACACAAGATTTAAATGAGAACTATGGAAAAGCCATCATGAATATTATGGTGAATAGTTATATAGATGCGTATATTGTTGGAGATAAATTGCAATCAATCTCTTATGAAAACAACGCTTTTGTTTATTTAAATAAAGAAAGTTTCGATTATAAGTATATCAAAAGATATAAATATCAAGATACTAATATTTGTAGAAGATTTATAAATAAAAAATTAGTTTCATTTATTAACAATAAAGTACCCTTTGATAATTATGATTTAATTCCTATAACACCATATAAGGAGGATAATAATGATAATGATAATGTTTGTATATTTGAAAGACCCTCTTTATTTTCTTTATTTGATTCATCAAATAAAGAAGTTCAAATTAATACAGAAATTCAAATTATTATAAATTATATGAAAAAAGAAATAGAAGATTATAATAGAAAACCAGAAGATTTTTTATTTATTACACCTTTTGCCACTAAAAACTGGTTTTGCGAGGCTCTTGAAAGAGCGATTCAATTATTATGGACTAACATATATATGAATGATGATTATAAACAATATGTAGTATTTCATAAATCTGAAAACGGTACTTGTATTAATTTAAATGACAGTAAATATAAAACAAGAATTGTAACAATTCATACATCAAAAGGAGATGGTAGAAAAGTAGTTTTTATTATTGGTATGACTGAAAATGGATTGTTAAAATTTTGCGATGGTATAAATAAAAATTTAATTTATTATTCATTAATACATGTGGCCTTAACAAGACAACAAGAAAAATTATATATAAGACTTGAAAATAATAAAGACCATATTTATGATTTATTTCATGAGGGCAATGATGATGATTTGATGGATCCAACAAAAATAAAATCAACAATTAATATGAAAATAAATAAAGATACTTATTTTAAAGATACTTATTTTAAAGATATTTATGAAACATTTATATTAGCATCTAAATATGATGATTTTAATATCATTAATGAAAAAAATAAAAGGATTGTTGATACGTATCATCATAATATACGATATGCTTGTATGTTTATAGAATTTATTATGAAATTTAGAAACGACTGTCGTAAGAAACAGATACTTAGTATATTAAAGAAAATACAAGCTGTAGATATAAATTATTGTGAAAATTGGAAAGAATATAATAATAACTTAAAGGAAAATAAAAATATTAAGGAAAAAGATATAGAAAATTGGAAAAAAGGGGTTTCAATGCATGATAATCAAATAAGAAAAATACCAATATTAAAATTAAAAAGTAAAAATAACAAATATTATGATATAATTTATGATAATGTTAGAAATATAATAAAAAAGATTAAAAATGATGATTTAATAAATTTATGTCCTATTGAAAGAATAATTCTTTTATATATGATAGATATTATAGATTATCCTTATTATATTGATATTACTATTACAGAATTATATAATATTATTAATATTTTTAATAATTGTTTTAGTCATAATATTGATGGTCACGATAATTGTATATGTAAAACCAATATTGATAATAATCAAATCGATGATAATCCTAATAAAGACCATATTTTTTTAAAAGATTTTTATCATGAAATGAATCATTTAAATAAAATATTTGAAAATTTTTTACTCACGTATAATAATTTAAATACATTAATAAATCAATCAATATATCTTAAAACTAAAAATAATGACTATTCTATTAAAAGAGGATTAAAAGCATTGTCTTTTAATGACAACTATATTTTTAATATTTACATAAAGCCACAATTTAATGAATTGAACTATTATGAAATTTTATTTGAAAGCATAATTGATACTTATTTTATACAGAACAGTAGTGACATTATAAACAAAAAATTATTTGATGAATTAGCCAATAAAAAAATTAAAACAATTATATTTTCTTTAGAAATAAATGATTACTTTGAAATAGAATGGGATATAAATGATTTAAATAAAAATATAATTGTAAATATTTTAAAGGACTTTATAATTTTGAAATATAAACAAGAGACCAAAAATTTTTACAAATCTTTTAAAAATGATGATGATTTTTATAATAAAATAAATAATGATAGCAAAAAATCAATGCCAATATTTGTATCTAAATTTTTTGCTATTTTATCTAATTATAAAGATGATAATGATGAACGTATAAATAATGAAACATTTTTTAATGATAAATTATATAAATTAATTGAAAAAGATGTTAATGCTATGATATAAAAATTGACAAATAAATCTTAAGTAATTATATAAATGAAAAACTCATTGATAATCAAAAATACTTATTATTCAGGTGCGAATCTCCCACCACAGTTGAATACTCCTTCGGCTTTGAAGAATAATAAAAAAATAAAGGTATTTTAATTATCTTCTTTAATTTTTAATTTATTACAGGTATGTCTTGATTCCCAGAAATCAACCCCTAATCGATAGCATCCGTATGTATAAATGGCACTAATACCCAAAGTGATTCCTGTGGCAGTTATTTTTTTCATTTCTAATTTATAATTGAATATTTTTATTTATATAACTATCGTATTTACATAAGAATTTATAACCCTTGATTACAGTTACTTCGCTTACATTACAAACTTCGGCAAATTGTTTTTTCACATATCCAAGATTTTTCTTCTCTGAATAGTAATATAACATTGAAGCACAGCTTGAAGTTGGAGAGTTGTCACTCATAATCTCACTATCCTCGAGAAATTTCACCAACTTCTTACAAGTCTCAATATCCTCCATTTTCATATCTAAGATAGAACAATAGCGTGATATGAAATCCAATGGTGAGGAACTAACCACATTTATCTGTAATAAAGTCTGAAATCTTGAATTACCTTTATTTAAAATCACTGGGTCTATATCAAACATCTTGGCAATTTCTTTTGGACTTCTCGGAAGATTATTTATAGAACAAGCGTGATATATACAAGAGGCTATCA
>Ga0315906_10001302_pt1 | contig 37284 bp, 49 predicted proteins | sample LakEriMetagenome_4_FD_203526 | JGI IMG/M metagenome (GOLD analysis project Ga0315906, IMG submission 203526) | Freshwater fungal communities from buoy surface, Lake Erie, Ohio, United States - Buoy 2 MA122 | ecosystem: Environmental > Aquatic > Freshwater > Lake > Lake biofilm | place: USA... | reverse complement strand
CCTTGAGGTGCAGGCTGACCTGGAAGCTCAAGGGTACGAAGTCCAACCGTATGTACTTCCAGCTGCAGCCGTCAATGCGCCACACAGGAGAGACAGAGTCTGGTTTGTTGCTCACTCCAACGACAATGGACATAACACCAACCGAGGAGAGATTCCAAAAAAGGACAGAGTACAGGGAATCAATAGGAAGGAAATGGGTAGCGGGGAGTCTAACGGAGCAGATATTCCATGGGATGCTTCCAACACCAACTCTTCAGGATGCAAGGATAGGAATGAACAATATAGGGGGGAGTCAACATCGTGCGGAGAGGGGGAGTGTAGCTCTAGCGGACATAGCACTAGGTCTGACAAAACTTTTACCAACACCAAGGACATCAGACGAGAGGATGCATTGGAAAACGGAAAATTGGAAGGGGGACGACTTAGGGAGTCATATAAACGAGATGCTTGGGACTCGTTCCCATCTGTCTCCCCAATTTGTACTGGAGATGATGGGCTTTCCGACAGATTGGACTCTATTACCTTTTCTAAATGGCGAACAGAGTCAATAAAAGCTGGAGGAAATGCCATAGTGCCTCAAGTAGCGTTACAGATTTTTAAAGCAATAGACCAATATGAACGACTTTAGCAAATTCACCTTCTTCGTGAAAGGCCTGCTCGAAGTAGGCACTGTGATAAGGTATTCTGACCGTAAGCCAAGGCAGGATGTAAAGCTGCACTTCAATAGGCTCATGAATGATGCTGCTCAGTTTGAGAAGTTTCTACATCAGCAATTTGACCAGGAGATGATTAAGGCAGAGGAGAGCATCAACCACTCCATCATAGACCTGGTCTGGCAGATTTTTGAAATGGATGATGAGACTCTCACAAAATTCACAGAGCATATAAACAACTTTCAGAAAGAGTAGTTATTATTGCATGTCGAAAGACCGCTGGGTAGCAGCAGCGTAGTTTTAATTATTTAATGTCCTTTGTCCGCTTAGTAGGGTCTGCTACCCCGAACGGCGAACAAAGGACTTTTTATTTTTATGCATTTAGTTTTTAAACAATTAAAAATTGAGATTACTCACAGTCCAGAACTTAACAATGTAAAGGTTATGGTGTGGCTGGATGAGTCTATTGTTGCAGAGGGTGTTTACGATAATTTTTTAGATATGCCTTCAGTTGAACAAATATTACTTGATAGTGGAATATACCTATGAATGGCTATCAATTAACAGATGCCTGGTTTGAGTTCAGATTCCAGCATCCTGAAAAAGTAACTCATGCTCACACGGAGCTTTACTTCTACTTAGTCTATCATTGGAACAAGCTAAGTCAAAAGGATAAGTTTGGCCTTCCATCAGCAATTACAATGGAAGCCACAGGCATCCGCAACTATAAGACATACTCAAAATGCCTAAATGATCTTGCTGAATTTGGCTTTATACGAATAGTCCAGAAGGCCATCAATCAGCATCAAGCTGTGGTAGTTGCTTGGGGCAAAAATACCAAAGCAGATACTGAGGCACTGCCTGAAGCACTGACCAAAGCACAGCACGAAGCACTGCCCTACATAGAAGAACTAAAGAACTATAGAACTAAAGAACTAAAGAATGAGGGAATAGACCTTTCAGACCTCTCACTATTCGAGTCTAAATATGACAAGCAAATGTTGGCAGACTTTCAGGCCTATTGGATGGAGAAGGATGGCAAAGGCAAGATGAGATATCAAGCTGAGAAGTTCTTTGACATTTCAAGAAGGTTGGCAACTTGGGCAAGGAATCAATCGAATTATCCTAAAAGAAAAAATAACGAGCAAACCGTAGAAGTTCCGGCCGGCCGGTCGCACCGATTCCACGAATCCTTTACATTTACCTCAAACCAATAGCTATGAATTTTGAAAATGAAGAACTGGAGAGGCAAGTCCTTTCCGCAATGATGCTATCAGCCGAAGATAGGCTCATGGCATTCTCAACTTTGCCTAATCTCGATTGCTTCCAGATTGAACAGCACAAGATTATTGCCAAGGCTATTCTTGCACTGCAAGATGCCGGAGAACATGTTGATCTTGAGACAACAGTTGCCACCATCAAGAAGTCGGGCCTAATCAAGGAAGCCGGAGGGGTGAAAGCAATTGCCAAAGTTTATGCTTCACTCAAATCTCCTGGTCATGTGGAGACACATTGCAGACTGTTGATTGAAAACTATCTGAAGGCAAAACTTTATGCACTCAGCATTGAGCTGCATCAGCACACTCAGAGCGACTCAGGTGACATCTTTGAAATCTTTGCCCAGTATCAGAACAAGTTTGATAACCTCCTTGCCTCTGCGATCACCAATCAGGATGATGACTTCCTGAAGCAGCTCAATGAGTCGGCAAAGATGTGGCTTAATGCCAAACCTGGAGAAATAGCTGGATACCGGACAGGCATCAATGCCTTGGACACTTTATGCGGAGGCTTGACCAATGGCGAGCTTACTGTTGTAGGTGCAAGACCAGGGCAAGGCAAGACTGCCCTTGTGGTTACACTTATCCGCAATTTGGCAAAGCAGGGCATAGGTTGCGGAATGTTCAGCCTTGAGATGACAAAGCATGAGCTTGTGCAGAGGTTGGCTTCTCAGGAGTCCAATGTCTGGGCCTACAAAATCAAGCAAGGTGAACTGACTAACCTTGACCGCAACAATCTCTATGAAGCAATCCAGGCAATGAAGGCTTGGGCTATCAAGATAAGCGATGAAGGATATGTCAATATCTCTAAAATCAGAACTAAGGCCACCATGTGGAAAAACAAGCACAACATCAGAGTGCTGTTTGTGGATTACATTGGCCTTATTAACTCAGTCAATCCAAAAGAAACAAACCGAGTGAACATCATAGGCGAAATAAGCAGAGGTCTAAAGCTGCTTGCCAAAGAACTCCAGATTCCGGTGGTGGCATTGTCTCAACTTAGCCGCAGAGTGGATGAACGAGGTGATAAAATGCCACTCATGAGCGACCTCCGAGAGTCTGGTTCAGTTGAGCAGGATGCTGATGTCATCTGGATGATGATGAGGCCTGAGTACTACTTTGAGCCAACAGCCACCACCAAAGTCGGCAGCGCAGAATTGCATAATGCTGGCCTTTGCCTGATTGACCAGGTTAAGATGCGCTCTGGCAGCACAGGAATAATACCTTTGCGATTCAATGGTCCACTCATGCAGCTTACAGACTATGATTCAGGAAATCCATATTAGTCAAGTGCCTCAACAGTGGGAAGGCAAAAGCACTTACAGCAGCGATCTTATTTACGAACTTAAACCAACTATGATGACAAGTCAAGACTGCCGGGATTATCTTGGCAGAAAAATAACTCAGCTAAAAAATAAGCTATTAATCCAAGATGCTGCTCCTGGACACAAGCGCAGATGGCGCAATCAGCTTGAAGTTTATGAGGCAATTTTGAAATACTTATCTTTGCATAAACTTTAAGACTATGCTAAAGAAAGGCTACTCCGCTAAGACCATTAGCAAAAACATCAAGACCGAAATGAAGGCAGGCAAGCCTCAGAAGCAGGCAGTAGCTATTGCTCTGTCTGTGGCTAAAAAGGCTAAGAAAGCGGCAAAGCCTAAGATGCCAAGCATGAAGCCAAAGATGAAATAATCCTGCATGCAAGTAGTTTCAATCTCAGAAATTAAGCCCAATCCGAGCAATCCCAGACTTATTAAGGATGATAAGTTCAAGAAGCTCGTTCAGTCGCTTAAGGACTTCCCAGAGATGGCAAATGTCAGGCCAATAGTGGTTAATCAGGACATGGTTATCCTTGGAGGCAATATGCGATTCAAAGCCATGAAGGAAGCCATGTGGAAGCAAGTGCCTGTTGAGGTAGTTGATTGGGATGAGGCCAAACAGCGTGAGTTCATTATTAAAGACAATGTTGGATTCGGTGAGTGGGATTGGGATTCGTTAGCCAATGAATACATGCCAGAGGAATTGGCAGAATGGGGATTAGATGTACCAGGATTTGATGAACCTGATCCAGATGGATTTGAGGAGCAAGAAAAAGCACCTTGGATTCCAGATTGCTTATTCCCTTCTGATAATGAATATGATATACCAACATTGTTACCACTTTATCCGGTTTCAATGCTTGATATTCCTTTTGCTCCTTATGGCTTTCAGAGCAGGGATAATGGTAATCCAGGTACTTATCACTTCTATGTAGATGACTATCGGTTCGATGCGCTTTGGGATGACCCATATAAGCTAATTAAGTCAGGTTGTAAGGCTATTGTTGAACCTAACCTTAGTCTATTCAATGAGACACCTAAGAGCTATGGCTTATTTCTAATTTACAAGAAGCGATGGATTGCCAGATTCCTGCAATCCAATGAAATTAAAGTATTGGTTGATCTTAATGTCAGCAAGAAGTTTAGAGAGCTTAATCAATTAGGCATTCCCAAAGGCTATAATGCCTTTGCAACCCGTGCTTATGCTAATAGATTTGATGATTTAGAAGCTGAATATCATATAGCTAAAGAAATATCTGGCCTTGACAACCCATTTATGGTGGTGTATGGAGGCGGCAAGCAAGTACATAAGTTTTGCCAAGAAAAAAACTTAATTTGGCAAGACAATATAATGACCTTAAAAAATGGCTAAAGCATCAGGCGGTGTACGCAAAAAAGCAACCGGAGGCGGTGGAGCAGCATCAGGCCCAGGATTTCGCAGAGTTGAAGGACAGGAACTTGCTAAATCAGTTGGCAAAAAAATGGGCGCAGATGTTAGATATTGGGAAAAAGGAGACCAGAAGAGGTTATACATCAATGGTGGGCCTGTTTATAATACCAAAAAAGTAAAACAGACAGCATACATTGATGTCAAGACTGGGAAAGTAAATGTATTTACACAGTCAGGTCAGCCAATGAATTGGAATATTACGCAGAGCAAACAATTAACCGATCGGCTACAAAAATATGGCCGTTATGCTCGCAGATTTTACGCAGATAATAAGTGATAATGTCACAAGGTACTTTACAAGGACAAAACAAGGATGCCAAGACCGGAGAATCTTGAAAAAGGTAAATGGAAAAAAGGACAGTCTGGCAATCCTGCTGGAAGACCTAAGAAAATCCCTGAATTAAGGGAATTACTTGCTAATGTCCTTGGAGATCAGAAGGATGGAAAAACTGCTGCTGAGGCAATTTTAATTGCATTAAGAGCAAAAGCAGTAAGAGGAGATGTAAGAGCAGCTGAGGTTCTATTTGATAGAGCTTATGGGAAGCCAAAGCAAGACATTGATGTAGAGGCTAATCTAACAACAGTCATTCTGCCCAAGCCAATAGGCCAAGCATCCGATGATAACAGTTGACTTGTCATCTCCTGACCTGTGGAGTCAGAAGTACTTGCCTGCTCTGGTTGAGCCTAAGACCTACAACATCTTATGGGGAGGAGCAGGAAGTGGAAAGAGTCAGACCATGATCCAGCTGCTTCTGGCTGAGATATGCAATCATAAGGCCAACCAATTCCAGACTTACTTTGTCATCAGGAAGGTTGCCAGCACTTTGCGTAATTCAGTCTTTGCTGACTTTAGGAACAAGATAAGCCAATGGGGCTTTGAGAAGTTGGTTAAGGCCAAGACAGGATACCTTGAGCTGCAATCCGGCAGCAATAAGATTGTTTTCCTTGGCTGTGATGATCCTGAGAAGCTAAAGTCACTCTCCCAGGCTAAGTACATCTGGATTGAGGAGGCTACTGAGCTAAGTCTGGAGGACTTCACTCAGATCACTTTGCGCCTCAGAGGTAAGTCAGAGACACCAAAGAGATTCTTCCTGACCTTCAATCCAGTCTCCGATAGCCACTGGATAAAGAAGCGATTTTTTGACGATGTGCCGGCAAAGGAGCAGAACCAGATACTCAGGCTGCATGGCACTTACAAGGATGCTCTGAGCTTTCTTGATGATGAGTATGTCACAAGGATGGAGGCACTGAAGTCAGTCAGCCAGACTTATTACGAAGTCTATGCCCTTGGTCAGTGGGGCATCTGGGATAGGGAAAGCCTCTTTGCCACTTCATTCGATTACAGCAAGCATGTCTATGATGGCTACATCAAGGCCTCGCCTACGCATAACCTGTACCTCTCCTTTGACTTCAATGTGACTAACACATGCGTAGTCAGCCAATACATCAAGAACTCAGAGGAGGGCATCTTCTATGCCACCATCAACATCATCAAGGTGTATCGGGTGGGAGACCTGGCAAGCCTATGTCAAACCATCCGTCAAGAGTTCCCAAACATTCCCTACATCATCAATGGTGATGCCTCAGGTGCTTCTCGCAATGCCTTCACTCAGGACAACATCAGTGCCTATGCCCTCATCAAGAACTATCTGGGCATCCCAGACATGCAACTGCAAGTTCCTCGCTCAAATCCGAGCCACATAGCCAGCAGGCTTGTGACAATCCTGACCTTTCAGAAGGCCAAGGTTCAGATTAGCAGCAAGCGATGTGATGAACTTGTAACTGACCTCAAGGAGGCCAAGGTAGACCGGCAGGGCAGCCTTGATGCATGGAAGAATAAGAACCCTGACAAGTCTCACGCATTGGATGCTTTTCGCTACTTCATTTTCTCTAACTTTGCTGAAATTACAAGCAACTTTAACCTGGAGAAGTATGGCACAATGCTGCAATGATTGTTTCAAGGTCTGCGAGCCTCTCAATGCTTGCCCGACTGCATTCTACATTCAAGTGCCTAACGATTACACTGAGCCTGAAATACTGCTCAATATCACTAAGCCAGGAGTAAATGTGCGCGTTCAGCAACTGCTGACTATTGACTTAGATGGCTTTGTTGATGCTGACTTTGAGGCCATGCCTGAAGGCTTCCTGAATCCTTGGGGTGGCAGCTACACATTGAGCTTCACAAATTCTGCTACATTGCAGCCTGTGACATTCACTGCCGGTGATGGCAAGCAATACACAGACATCTGCATGAGCTTCTCACAGACCTACACAAACCAAGATGATAACTTAGTCATCCTAAACATATTCAACGATAATCAGCCAATACTTTACCCATGATGAATTATGATATTGATGCAAGTTGCGGAGGCAAGCGCAGAGGCTGTTGCCTCATTGAGCTTCCACACGATGGAGAGCCTGCTGAAGTTGTTGCTCATCAGCGCACTCAGCGCATCCTTCTCTTTGTTTCTGGATTACCTGCTGGAGGATCACCCACTTGGGCAGTGGTATCTCTCTCAGATTCAGAAGCTGCCCATGAATTGGGCGAAGCCACTTGGTGAATGCCCTTTCTGCTCAGGAGCTTGGCAGTTCCTTGTCATCTCCTGGCTTATGTTTGACTATCCGTTTTATCTATGCTCAATATTTTTAGGCGCAAACCATCTGCTCCTGCTCCTGTTCAACCGGTGGCAGAAGAAGCTCCTGTTCAGGGAGAAGCAGGCAGAATACTTTACAAAGGAGTAGCCCCAAAAGACCGATGGGATCAAATTGAGTTTGCCTTCTGCTCAGGTGGAGTCAACTACTTTAAATTCGTAGCTGAGGTCAATGTGCCATTCCAAAGAGCAGTAGCTGCCCGGGACATCTTCACCGAGGAACTTTGGCAAATCAACCCAGACTTCCTGAGAGGCTGGAACAATGGGCTAATAAACTTGCTCATGGACAAGAAGAAGAAGGATGATAAGAAGTTATATGAGATTGGTGTGCTGGCCTCAAGGCTGAAAGAGCAAATGGAGATGAGCGTTAGCCTGCTCCGGCAGCTGAAGCTGGCAACAGTTGTTTACTTTGATGAGCATGAGAATCCTTTGGATTATCAGTACCCATACAACAAGACTAAGCTGGAGCATTGGATGAAGCACAATGATGTAGAGGGTTTTTTTTTGACACTGCCAGAGTACGCCTATCTGCCCTCTTTGACCGAATACAGCACGAATTTCCCGACTTATTTGCGGGCAGAAACTCTGCAAAGCCTAAACAACCTGAAACACATTATTGGACTTCAATTACACGACAGCACAGACTCCGCTTTGATGAGCAGTTTAGAGTCGCAGGTGGAGATGCTGTCAAACTTAAATTCCTGGTCGAAAGGCCAATCTATGAATACTATCTAATCGTGAGCAGCTATATTGCTGCCCAGAAAAGTAAAAAGGGTAAGTGATTTGTTTTTCGAGGGTAAAAGGCCATCAGAATCTGGTGGCTTTTTTAATTGCTATCTTTGGGGCATGGCAACACTAAGTAATAATGACATCAAGATTAGGTATGTCGTTGAGACTTCCAACCTTGAGGCTGCTGCTCAGGCCTTTGACAAGCTATCAGTAGAAGAGAGGCAGGCATTGGCTGAACTCAAGAAATTCAACCAGGAGAGCAACAACACCAACAAGTCAATGGGCGAACTTGGCAGCATTGCTGGCAAGGTAGGTGGTGTGCTTGGTGGCCTGTTTGCAGTAAGTCAGATTAAACAGTTTGCTGCTGCTGTTGTAGAAACTACTGTAAAGTTTGAGTCAATGAAGAAAGCCATTGACTTTGCCTCTGGTTCTGCCGAGATGGGCAATAAGAACTTTGAGTTCATCAGGCAGACAGCACAGAAGTTAGGACTTGATCTAAGAGGAGCAGTAGAAGGCTATAAGACCTTTGCCTCTGCTGCCAACTTAGCCGGGCAGAGCAGTCAGGAGACTAACAGACAATTTGCAGCAGTTGCCAAGGCTGCACAAGTCATGGGTCTGACTGCGGAAGACACTAAAGGCGCATTCCTGGCACTTGGACAGATGATGTCCAAAGGAAATGTGCAGGCTGAAGAACTTAGAGGCCAACTTGGTGAGCGACTCGTAGGCGCATTTGGCATAGCTGCTAAGGCAATGGGAGTGACAACAGGAGAACTCAACAAGATGCTCCAGAAAGGTCAGGTACTTGCTGCTGACTTCCTGCCTAAGTTTGCCACTGAGCTTGAAAATACATTCGGTAAGGGTAATACACAGGTGACCTCACTTGCAGCCTCCCAGAACCGATTTAACTCATCCATTGACCAGCTTATTCTGGCAATTGGCAATAAACTCAATCCATTCCTCAAAGGTGCGTATGACCTGGCAGCAGGCATAGCAGCTGAACTTGCTAAGGCAGGAAGCACAACAGCAGCAGAGAGGCAGGCTAAGTTCAATGCCGAAGCAGTGGCACAAAAGCGCATTGAGACTGAGCTGACAAGAGAGACAATAAAGTTAGACCAGCAGAATCAAATCAGAATAACTGCTGCCAATCTTGAAGGCATAAGAAGGCAGATTGCCCGAAATCAGCTACTGACATTTGAGGCAAGGATTGATGCTCAGATGCAGAAAGTTGCTGAAGCTCGCATTGCTGCTGCTGGCACAATGAGCAGCAGGCTTCAGATGAATCTGACAAAGCAGGAGAATGAACTGAAGGTACTTCAGGCAATGGAGGAGCAATACATTAAGATTGTTGGTGTAGTAGCCAATGCTCCTACTGCACCTAAAGCGATGACTCCAGAAGAACTTGAAAAGCAGCGAAAGGCACTTGAACTTGAATACAACAGAAAACTGGAGCTGCTCAATATTGATAAACTAATAACTCTGGAACGCATAAAGCAGACGGTTGATTTGCAACAGCAATCAGTTGCCAATCTGGAGGCAGAAGCAGCCAATAGCGCGGAGGTCTTAAAGTTGTCAAAGGAGTATGGAGACAGAGGAGTTCAGGCCGCTAAGGATAGGGCAAGAACAACAGTTGCTATTCTTAAAACGCAACAGCAAGACATCCTGGCTGAATATGACAAAAACTCTAAAGAAATAATTCAATCAGAAATTGATACTGACCAGAGACTTTACAAGGCATCTCTTGAGTCAGCAGAAAGGCAAAAGAAGCTAAATGATGCCATAACTAAGGCAACAATCATGGATGATGAGACTGAAAAAGACATCCTTATCCAAAATCAGATTGCCTACAATAACGAGCTAATCAGAATCAATGAGGAGGCAAGAAAGAAAGGCATAAAGGATGCTGTTGGTGTTAATGAACAGCTGATTGAGGAGAATAAGAGGCTAAGATTAGAGCTTTTAAAAATCAAAAAATCAGAAGCAAAAGACACAAAAGAAGCAGAGGAAGAAAAGCAGAGAAGGATTCAGGCAACCATTGACCTTGCATCAACTCTTACAAATGGCTTCACAAGTCTATACACGGCCAACATTGACAAGCAGCTAACTGCATTAGACAGGCAATCAGAGGAGCAAATCAGGCTGGCCGATGGCAATCAGCAGAAGATTGATGAAATTAATCAGCGCAAGGCAGAGAAGGAGAAAGAGCTAAAAATGAAGGCATGGAAGGCAGAACAGACAGCAGCCGTTGCAAGGGTAATATTTGAAACTGCCTCAATAGTGGCTAAATGGTCAAGCAATCCTGTGACATTGCCTCTTGCTGCCCTTACCTTATTCAATCAGGCTGCTCAGATTGGCTTTATTATGTCTCAACCAGTGCCTGAGTTTGCAGAAGGTACAAAAGGTAAGCCATTTGAGGGAGGAAGAGCAATTGTAGGTGAGCGAGGAGTTGAAAAGGTGGTTACTGAGTCAGGTAAGGTGTACTTCACACCACCAACTGCTACTCTGGTTGATCTGCCAAAAGGCTCACAGGTTATTCCTAACCATGCACTCAGCAAGCAAGAGCTATTCCTGGCTAACCACTATGCCAACAGAAGCAGCTCTGCCTCTCCGGTGGTGGGTGAACTCAAGGAGTTAGGCAGCATCATTAGGTCATTGCCCATCACTCAGCTCAACATGGATGAGCGAGGCTTTGAGAAGTTCATCAGGACACCAAGAAGGACAACTAAAATATTGAACAATCGATTCAGAAGCTCCGCATCATAGAACTATTGGTTTAGATTAGAACGGGGTAAAGAGCCTCTGCAATGCAGGGGCTTTTTCTTTTTACCTTTGCGACATGGCAGGCTGGAGATTCTATTTAAATAATGATGAGGTTGAAGAACCTATTGGCTGGGATGCAATTGAGTTCACTGCAATTAGAATGGAGAGTCATGGCATTGACCAGCCATTCAGCACAGAGGTTAGGTTCTATGGCAAGGGCGCAAAGCTGATTAAAGCACTCTATGACCTATACTTCATCAATGCAGAGATTGAGATTAAGATAACCTCTGATGTAGGCTACAATGGTGCGCCATTTGAGTTTATAGGCATGCTCAATTTGTCTATCTATCAGGAGCATAATGTCTGCGACACTGATAGCTGGGAGGTAACGGTAGGCATCATTGATGACAACTTCAGGGAGCAGTTTAAGGCCCGGCAGGATGTAGAGATTGACCTGACCAGCACAACAGACCTGAATGGCAATGCCATTACTGCCCTGACTCAGAAGGAGATTAGGCTGCACAGGCAGGACTTGTACCTTCAGGCCAATGGTAAGAACTTGGCTGATAGCAGCACTACAACTTACAATGGCCCTCTTGGCCCACTTGCGCAGAGATTTGCAGTTGTTCCTACCTATTGGCAGCAGAGTGATTTTAAGGAGAACTATGGCAGCACCTTTGATACCAATGTTATATTCATTACCAGAATCAATTGGGAGACAACTCCAATTTTAAAGAATAATGCTACCACTACTCGGACATGGAACTATGAGGTAACAATTGATTTTACACTTACCAATAATGACACAGCGGGGAACATTCAAATAACTCTGGCCTTTATTGCTCTTAATGGCAATATTCCCGCTGGCAGCACTAATTTATACACAATTGACCTTACACCGAGCCAAACAATCAATGTAAATCAGACATTTACAGGCTCATTCACAATACCAACAGCTTACACAATTTCGCTATTCTTTGTGCAGGACACCTTTAGCACTGTCCTTAATGGTGTCACGGTTGATATTGAAAAAGGATATCAAATAACTATCAGCGAAATAAATGCCGGAGAGTATGCCTCTACCGCCAACTGCCTGACCATTGAGCAATGGCTTCGCAGGGCAATCTACCTGATGACAGGCAGCAATAACAAGCTGCTCTCTGATGCCTTTAGTGAGTCAGGCAATGGCTGCTATTGGAACAATGCCCTGACCAATGGCCTAAGAATAAGGCAGGCAGATGGTCAGGATAACTTAGGCGCATTGAAAACAAGCTGGAAGAAAACCTTTGATGACCTCGATAAGATATTCTGTCTTGGATGGGCCTTTGAATGGGATGGCACAGAGTGGAAAATCAGAGTAGAGCCGAGGGAATACTTCTACCAGGATAGCATCAGCCAGAGCTTTGAGAATGTTGGGGAGGTAGATCAGATGGCTAAGGTTGATTTGCTCAAGAACAACATGACACTTGGCTATGATGATAAGTGGAAGAACATTCAGCTGAGTGGTGTCTATGCCATCCATACTGACCGCAATTACTTTGTGGATAATAAGGCAATGAATGAGGCCAGCAGTGCAAAGGAAGACCTGCGCTCAGGAACTATTGCAGAAGGCTATGCCATTGAGTTCAGCCGAAGGCTCTCAGGCATCACCTTTGGTGGAGCAACATCTGACAGGCCTAATGATTATGAGACATTCATTATCTGGCTTAATAGGTTTTCACTATCATTTGATCCAATTCAGAACACCATTTTTAATCTGCCACAGGAGACGGGTGCAGTAACATTTGCCCCTGGCGAAGTCAGCATGCCATCTAACTACATCACTGCCAGCAGTGGGCCATTGTCAGGCCTCTACAACATTTACCACACTCCGGCAAGGGTAGCCTGCCGATGGTGGAAGGTGCTGGGCATGCACACTTATGGCACAATTAACCCAAGGCTGCGCTTTCAAGTGGGGCAGTATCAGACTAATTATAGCAGCACAATCAACGGTGATGATGAGACTGAAAGCTGCATTGAGATAATCAATGGGCAGATTGTTGAGAACTCAGACATCTATGCCGACATCCTTAATGTAGCCTACAAGGACTACCTATTCAAGCCAATAGGCATTGAGTTCTCATACCCTCAAAGTCTCTGCGATTTCTTAACTTTGTCACAGGATGAGCAGTACCGGAAAGTTAGGCTCACTTCAGGCAGTCTTGATGTCCAAGGTTTCATCACCGAGGCCACCAATCAGCCAGAGGATGCTTCCGGTGGTACAACTAAGTTCACTCTACTGATGGCAGCAACTGCATCAGGCATAGGAGGAGCATTTACAGACGGATTCAGCACAGGCTTCGATAATGGCGAATAGTACCAGAACCCAACTAAGCACAGACTCACTTAGCTTATTTCCTGACAATAATAGTCAGCTAATCACACCACAAGACCTCCGTGATTGGCTGACAAGTGGCATTGAGAGCTTTGTAACTCAGAAGGACAAATCAACCTTTGAGAATGCCTTTTATGAGAATAGATCAACAGCCTTAGCATCTGGGGCAACAGTTAATTTATCAAGTGCTAATGGCAACTTTGTCCACATTACAGGCACAACCAACATCACCAGCTTTGGAAGCGCATCAGCAGGCTCACGATTCATTCTATGCTTTGATGGAGTTTTAACTCTGACCTATAATGCAACGAGTCTAATTCTGCCAGGAACTGCCAACATCACGACTGCTGCCGGAGATTGTTGCCTGATTATTTCAGAAGGTTCAGCCAATTGGCGAGTTGTGGCCTACTTTCCAATCTCTGGAGGAGGAGGAGGAGGCATTACTGCTCTTACTGGTGATGTAACTGCATCAGGTACTGGCTCTGTTGCCGCAACGATTGCCAATGGTGCAGTTGATATTCCAATGTTATCCGCAACAGGCACACCATCGGCAACTACATTTTTAAGAGGCGATAACCAATGGGCAACTCCGGCAGGTTCAGGCACACCGGGAGGCAATCCAGGAGAGATTCAATATAATGATACTGGAGCATTCAATGGAGTGCCTGACCTAACCTATGAGGGGTCACCGACTAAATTTGTGGTAATTAAAAACCCTAAAATAGGTTCAAGTAATGGTAATGGACATCTGCACATTCACTCCGCCAATAGTGCGCCCTCAGGCATTACGGATTATCTGACTATGTTCTGGCAGAAGGCAACCAGAGTGCTTGGATTTAGGTCTGAATTAGACACTCATGAGACATACATCCAACTGACTGCACCTACTGCCGACAGAACTCTGACTCTACCAGATGCTTCAGGTAATGTTGTCATTGACACCACAGTGCCTTCATTCAGTAATGGCGCAAGTGCCGGAGAGATAAGGTTTAAAGAGGCAGGAGGAAATGATTATGTTGGCATTAAAGCACCAAGCAGTATCGGTACACCTGTTACATGGACACTACCGAATGTAGATGGCACTTCAGGTACGGTAATTCAAACCAATGGCTCAGGAGTATTATCATGGGTTAATAATGGAGGAGCAATTGCACTTCAGTATTTTAAAGAAACAACTGCGACCACAATAACCAACCCTGCTGCTAATACAATTATTCAGTCTTTATTGATTCCTGCCGGAACATTTACCCTTAATAATTCATTTGTTGCCAATTTTAAAACATTTAGCTCAAATGCAACAACAGGAGTAAATGTTTATCTATCAATAAATACCACCATAAGTCTATCAGGGGCTTTGCAAATTTCAGGCGCACACCTTCTTAATGCAGGCATACAGGGTTTTAATGGAACATTAGGATTTAATTTGTATGGAGGGTTAAGTGGAGACACTACGAGATACATTTCCAGTCCGTGGACTAATATTGCATCCGTCGGTTCTTCGACAGTTGTTATTGATTGGAGTGTTAATCAGTACTTGATTCTGTGGTGCGGCCCTTCGGCAAATAGAAATATCACTAACCTCTTAATCGCAGTAACACCAACATGATAATTGATTTAATATTTACAGACAACTTATTGACATTTAAAGACAATCAATTTAAATGTGGTCAATCATACATTGAAGGGGGTGCTTGTATAATTAACCTTCTAAATGATAATAATGATTTCGATGTTATTTTAGTTGCTAACGAAACAACCATCAATGGTGTCCTTCAGACATCGGCACAGATGATAATTGACACCTTGAGCAATGGGCAATCCTAATCCATTCTACAGATTTAAGCAAGCATGGAATGCAGGGTTTTACCCTGATAACCAGATAATGACTGACCTCATAAATGAGATGGTCGGGCAATTGACAATTGATTTGCCAAGCATCTGGCCGGGTAAGACAATTGATGGCCTTTATTATGCGATTAAGCAATGGGTGAAGACTTATGAGGAGTTGCCATATTTTGGCAGGTTTGATTTTACTATTCAGAAGATACTACAAACTCCAAATAACGAGTATAACATCAATGTATTTAACCCTGACATGGCTGCCCTTAATTTGTCAGGGGCAGGCTTTACTGTTAATGGTTTTTACAATCCTACTACCAAGATTGTAGTTAATTCTAATGTCAATGCCTTCACCCCTGGCTCATTCTCAGGATCATTTGCCGAGCCTCTAATTCAGGAGGAAGTTAAGGTTAGTGAGGCATTAGAGATAGTTAATATCAATGGCTCTGCCATCTTCCCTATAACTTACTCATTCAATCCCACTACCAATGTAGCCACATCAGGATTAGCCAGAGGAGACAATTGGTTTTTGGATGGCAATGGCAATCCAGACCGGCAGCCTGTGCCTAATCTGCCTTATGAGAACAGGCGCACATTTGAGCTGCCTGCTCTCAATGGTGATGACACTTACATCATCAGCGTAATGGAGCGCATCATTCAGGCATCATTGATTGACCCTGTTTATGGCAATTTGATTCTGTCTGAATTTAATGCCTATTCAATGCCTGATGGCTGGGTTAAGTCAGGAGACCATCCTGTTTATTCAGTTTATGAGCGTGTTCAGTTCAATTTTGTAAATGCCAACAGGCGCAAGTTTATTCTGGTGGGTAGGCTGGATGGTGGATGGAAGTGGCAAAGGTTTGTTTCTGATGAGTACGGAAATGCTCCGTACAACTTCATGACTGCCTATTCAGAAGTCACAGCAATGCCATATGAGCCATTACAAGCAGGCAGATGGATTTACAATGATGATACCTTTGACTTTGAGTTTATAGATTTTACATCAGGTTGCTATGTAAGTCCTGAGTTCTATGCTATGCCTGCCAAGCCAGGAGATCAGTATCAATTTAATGTTGTTAATGGCAATCTCAGAGGCATAAACTCCGTGGATGTAGGCCTATTCGAGCAGGATGGGCAATTCATTCAAAAGATAGGCGAGGCAAGCAGAAATTGCTGCATGTCATTATTGATGGCCTACATTACAGTAGATGAGGAAGAGCCAGCTTATGATGATTGGGATTCGTTTATTGACCTTCTTGTTGGCCCTGCCGGACTTCAGTTCTTCTTCTCAAATGCCACTACTAATTACACAGGCACAGGAGCAGCAACTGAGATAACAGGGCAGCTTGGCATTTCAATTGCCACACTTCCGGCAGGCACTGTGACTACTTATGATAAGCAGGACTTCATTGATGCTGTTGTGGCTCTGACCTGGCCTGCTGGCATAGAAGTCAATGGTGAGATAGTAGTTGTGGATGGAGTTGAGAGAGTGCAGCTAAACTTCTGCAATTATCAGTCAGCCGACTATCCAACTATCCAGACAAGGTCAATAGTTGATGAGGTTACTTTTTACAGCAGCTACATTCAGCAGCTATGCTGCGCTCCCACCCAAATGCAGGCCTCAGTGACAATTCCAGCAGTCAGGGCAGGATGTTACAGGATGGGCCTTTACAATGCCCAAGAAACAGGAGGAGGCACAACATGCGAGCTGACATTTACCTATGAGATAGTTGATGGAGTGAATGCTTACATTGATGGCATCAATGAGAATCCTGAGTACATAGGTCGATTCTATGGCTTTGGTTTATATGATGGAGTTACTTACTCTCAAGTTTACAATACTCAAGTCCCTCCTCCTGTGCCTCCTCCTGGTGGCTTTACATTGCAGGACATTATTGACTTCTCCAATACTATTCCGGGCATGAACTGCACCTATGATGAGGAGACAGTGACACTTGCATGGAGCTGGACAGTCACCGTTGATTGCAATGTGGAGTACATGATGCGTAATTACATCATGACAGAGTCAGGCTCATTTATTGACCTTCTATTCGCCACAGAAACGCAAAGCTGCTCCTGTGAAGTAGTTGATTTGAATGCCTATTCACTCTACTCACTGAGCAACATCATCAACATTGACCCCTCTGATTGCTTCAGCACCATGCTTGAGTTCTGGTCAGATAACAACACAATGGCCCAGGGCTTTGAGTATTTTGACAATTGGAAGCAGAAGGTAAGAATAGGCCTTAATGGGGGAGGCGAGAAGCCAATCATTGAGGAAAACCTATACAGGCAGAGCAATGGTGTCCACAGGCGGCCTCAGAACAAGCAGGATTTATCATTAGATTTGCATACGGATTTCTTCGACTTAGAGACACAGCTCGCTATGACCGATGCCACCCGGCATGCGTACTTAGTCTGGTCAGGAAAACCAATCTTTGTGAAGGGAGACATTGAAGTAGCCACCATTCAAGACTTCACGACACAAAGCTCTTTTGAGACTTTATCACAAATGAAGTTTCAGGCACTCCTTCAGGGCTTTCAGCCCAAGAACTCAAGCTGTTTAAACTGCTAATAAACAATGTCTATTTTCTCACTAACATGCCCCGATGTAGGGTGCTATCAGAATTTTCTTTGCGACCCAGACTTTCAGAATAAGATTGTCGCTGTGGCTTATGTTCGCAAATCTGCTGCACTAAGTGCGCAGGAGAAATCAACTGCTGACCTCTGGATTGCTGCTCTGTATGACCGCTATCTGAATGGCGAGGCTTACCTTGTGTTTAACACATCAGGCGAAAAGCCAAGGCCTGAGACAGCCACTGTTGCTGGCCGTGGTATGCAGAACACTAAGGCTCTTGCCAAGACTCACACTCTTACTTATCAAGATCAGCAAGGTGTAGTTCAGAACAATGTTCAGTTTTACAATGACATCCTTGCAACTGCTCAGAACTTTGACTTTTACTACTTCACTCCTGGTCGCATCTGGGATGCCTCTGGCTATTATGTGACAGTTATCGGTGACCCAATCATCACTGCTGACCTTAACACTTACCAGATGGCTGAGGTAACTGTAAACTGGGTGAGTAAGGTCAATCCTCTGCCTTACGAGTTTGATACTGATACATTCCTTGAGGGTCTCTACTACATCATCTCAGTTGCTACCGGGGGTTCTTATTCTGGATTCAATTGGAACTCTGCTTGCGGAGAGGGCCAGACTGCAACCTTTGAGGCAGTGCTGAACATTGGTGCTATCTCAGGTGCGCCTGCTCTTGTCTGGTCTGCTGAAGCAGTAAGCGGAAGTGATGACCTTGTGGACATTGAGTTCGCAATTGACCCAGCAACAGGTGAAGTCACTTGGAATCCAATTGTGGATGGTACTTACACATTTATGGTAACAGTTACCAATGAATATGGCTGTGTATTCGGTCAGCAGGAAGTAACAATTACCGTAGCTTGCGACTAATTAAGTAAGTAAACATGGAAGAGTTAATCGGGGTACTACTATCGAAGTTGCTTGACCGTAAGATTCGGGAAGGCAGGCACGACTACATTGAAGAGGCTCGTGAAAAAGCTGAAGAATTGGAGTACCACTTCGAAAATGAGTACCCCGAGAAGCTCTTGAATGCTCAACATCCGAGCGAAGAGCCATGGATGAAGGAGTACAGAAAGCGCAGATGGCAAGCTCCAACTACCACTGCCACAGGGAGAGTTTACACTTTCCTGCAAAAGATTCAGCAGGCTGATGACTTCAAGATTACCTTTGAATCTGACTTTCAGAAGACAGGAATAGCAGAGCGCATAGGTTTACAAAACAACACCTTAAAGCACTATGTAGAGGAGGAACTTCCAAAGACAGGAAGCCTTGAAAAATGGCTCTTTAATGTCTTCCTAAAAACCTATTTGATGGATGCAAATGCCGTAGTGGTAACGCTTCCAGATTATGAGGACTTTATCGAAGACCCATCCGGCACTACTACTCTTGATTGGGCAAAGCCTTACCCTCAGATTATTGAGAGCGAGGATTTAATCTGGGAAGAAGAGGACTTTGTGATTACTAAGGTTGATGATTATGTTGATATTAATCGCAAGAAGTGGGATCAGTTCCTCTGCATAACCACAGAAGGCTTGATGCTCTTCAGGCAGGTTAATCAGTACACCTATGACCAGCCATTCCAGGTATTCATTCTGCCATATCAGTTTGGCTATCTGCCTGCGTGTAAAGTAGGCAACATCATTTATGAGGAAGAAGATGGCAAGCTGGTTTATGATTCAGTCCTTGCTCCTTGTCTGCCCTCATGGAATGAAGTGCTATTCAGGACTGATGATTTGAACATACTTTGGGCAATGCATGCACTGCCTCAGAAGTGGGCATTGAAGATGTCTCCTTGTAAGACCTGTAATGGCACAGGCATAAGAGTAAACAGGAAGGAGGAGAAAGTCAGTTGTAATGACTGCTCAGGCTCAGGTAGGGCATCAAGCTCACCATTTGGCCTGATGGAAATCAATATTGACAGAGTAAGTGCTGTCAACCCGACTCCGCTTGTGCCTCCTGTGCCTCCGGCAGGCTACATTGAGAGGCCTGTGGAAACCGTAAAGCTATTCCAGGAGGACATCCTTCAGAAAGAGTTTCAAGGATTTAAGGCAATAGGCTTAGAATTGCTTGGGCAAATTCCTGCTGCTCAGTCAGGGATAGCAAAGGAGTATGACAGAAAAGAGCTAAACACCTTCTGCTTCTCTGTGACTGTTCACCTGGCTCAGGTTTATCGCAAAGTCTGCTTCTACATCATGCTTCAGAGGTACAATAGCCTCTTTGCCAGCAGTCTGATGGATAGTGACAAGATTCAGGCAGCACTTCCGCAAATCACTGTGCCTACTGATTATGATGTAATGACTGCCGACATGGTAGCGGAGCAGCTCAAGAAGGCAGTAGATAGCAAGTTCAATCCATTGATTACTGCCGGCATTGAGATGGACTATGTGGAAAAGTTATATGGCGAGAATAGCATCCAGAAGACATATCTAAAGCTCCTGAGTAGCCTTGATCCATTGCCATTCAAGACCACAGATGAAAAGACAGTGCTGCTGGCAAGCAATGGCTGCTCTCAGCTGGATTACATCCTAAGTGGTAATCTCGCAGCCTTTATCACTCAAAAAGTGGAGGAGGATGCCACATGGTATGATAAACCATTCGCTATTCAGAGGGCAGAGGTCTATGCTCTGGCCGCTGAGAAGCAGGCTCAAATCAATGCCGGACTTGTGCCAATAATGCCAGAAGGCCTATGATATGGCTAAAACTCCTGAGCAACTAATCAAGCAAATTCAGGAACTTCAGCTGGCAATTGAAAGCCGGATGGATGAGGCTCTGCCCAGAGTTTTTGCCAAGCTATCAGACCAGGTGATTGACTTGGCCTCTGACTTGTCACTTGACCCAAAGGATAGGGCTAAGTCACTTAAAGAACTGATTAAGCTCAAGAAGGACATTGCCAATACCATTGTCACCAATGCGCCATACCAGCTGCAAGTGGCTGAGGTAATTAAGGGCTTTGAGATGCTGGCTGAACTGAGCAATGAGTACATTACCATTGCCATAGGTGATTTCAAGCCTAAGAAGGAACTTTACAAGGCCATCCTGGAGGCCAACATAGCCACTACTAAGGATGCTCTGCTCGGTGCAGGCATCAGAGAGAACTTTGGCACAGCCATTCAGGAAGTTCTGAAGGATAACATTGCTGGCATAGGTTCAAGGTCTGAACTAAATAAGACACTCAGAAAGTTTATTGAAGGCAGTCCACAGGATGCGCCATTTCTCAACAGATACATCAAGCAAACTACCAATGATGCTGTGATGACCTTTAATAGTGAGTACATTCAGACAATTGCTGCTGATCTTGATGTTGACCATTATTACTACCAAGGCACACTGATTGCTGACTCAAGGCCTTTCTGTGTAAGCAGAGCAGGCAGATACTTCACTACTGATGAAGTGAAGGCATGGCCCAATCTCAAGGGCTGGCAGGGGCGCATGGCTGGCACAAACAGCAGCACAATATTTATCTATCGTGGAGGTTACAATTGCCGGCATCAGCTATGGCCTGTAAGTAAAGAGCAGTATGAAGCTGCAAAGGAGAAGGACAGAGCAGGGCTGAGGTGATAGGGACAATTTGTCCCCAGGTGGCTACAACTTGACGCCAACTTAGTCCAGACTTAGTACCGACTAAGTTGCAACCCGTTCCAATTTGTCACGCTTTCACCCTACCTTTTTCACCCTACTTTCCTTCCCTATATGCGAGAAGTAGGGAGATAGGCTTTAGGTGCTTTTGCTCAATGACCTTGCGAAGGCCATAGCCTAAGTTCTGCGTAGTCATGACTTCATCCATGCTTTGCCTTCTGATGTACCCCTGAAGGATAACATCTGCTCCTCCTTCTGGGGCAAAGCATAGGATGTAGATGTGAGCGTCCAACTTGTCATTCATATTGAATACTAACCTTCCTGTCTTATACTTGGTTGTCTTGACCTGGATATTATAGTCATCCATCATCAGGTCAGTGCCTCCATCACCTTCCAGACCGCAAGACATATCCATTGGAATTTTTAGAGCCTTACTGACTGCGTATTCACCCATGACACCGAGGAGGTCAATTGTCTCTCGGTCATTGCCCCACTGCCTCTGTGGGCGATTAGGATTAGCCTGATCCTTCAGGAAGTGCCTGCCCTTGGCAAGCACATGGAGCAGCTCCATTTCTCTGGGTGTAAATGTTATCTTCAACTCGCATATAGGATTAACAAAATTAGGCTTAAATAATTGATATTTACACTATGAAAAAGGCGAAAGAGTCACAATCTAAAGTCAGCTTTGGTAAGCGAAGAGAAGGCAAGCATAGTAAGTCCAGAAAGCCAAAGGCGGCAAGACAGAAGGCCTACAAAGGTCAGGGCAGATAATGTAAAGTGAATACCTAACTATTTGTAAAATGGCTGACAAGAAGTTTAAGACAAAGGTCAATGGCAAGACCGTAAAGTTCGGGGCAAAGGGCTACTCCATTGCACCTGGCACAGCCAAGGGAGACAACTATTGCGCTCGTTCATCTGGCATAAAGAAGTGTAAGAATCCTCCTTGTGCAAATGATTTGAGCCGAAAGGCATGGGGATGCGTTGGCAAAAAGTCCGTAAAAAGTGCAGCTAAAAAATTCACTCGTATTAAGTAATTTTACTTCATGACTCAGCCACTCAAGCACTTCAAGATTGCAGAGTTTGACTCTCCTGATGCTCCTGGTTCAGGGGCTAAGATGCAGCCACAATTTCTGCAAAGGATTGACAATGCCAGAGCCATTGCTGGAATACCATTTAAGATTAATTCAGGCTTCCGCACTGCTGCTCACAATCTAAAGGTGGGAGGAGTGGCAGATAGCAGTCATGTTCAAGGATGGGCAGCAGATATAGCTGCTAACTCCGGCACAACTAAGTTTACTATTGTGAATGCCCTGCTAAAGGCAGGATTTACTCGCATTGGGATTGCAAGCTCATTTATTCATTGCGATTGCGACCCAACAAAGCCTGCCCAGGTGATCTGGACATACTAACAATGACACATGAATTAAAGGAGGAGCTGGTAAAGTTTATTTATGATACTCCTGCTTATGGAGCTATCATACTAACTAAAATGGCAAACCCAGACCCACAATTTTACAATGCCGGAGAAGAATGGCTATATCATCACGGTTGGTCATTGATACTATTGTATCGCATTTACCGCATGATTCTGGATATTCACAGAGGCTACAAGGAGCAGGTGCTGTGGTATAATGAGATTGGTGACCTTGTGCCTATGACAGGATATGCTAAATTATTTTTACAGATAAAAAAGCTGCTGTTATGGAAATAAGTAAAGACACCTTCATTCTATTCTGCCTCTTCATTGTCTATATTGGCGGAGACATTTACACAGCCAGAGTTGAACATAAGAAGTTGGAAAACACTATTAGGCAGAATGATGCGTACATTATTGCCTCATCCGTGCGATTGCTGCGAAATGAAGACACAGCTGATAGCCTTAGAAGGCAAATTAATGCGCTTGCAAAGTCAGTTATCTATATCGACTCATGCAACCAGGCGAAGAATCACAAGCAGGAAAGGGCGGAACGCAGGGGCAGATTCGTGGGAGGGCTTCTGAAAGGCCTGTTCCCGGGCATGTGAGCCATGCCTTATTCAGTAAGCGCATGCAAGTCTATGCCTACACCTGCACCTCTGTTGTGCTTGTTGGCTTGCTTGTTGGAGTCGGTTGGCTCTATAAAATTGAGAAAGTAGAGCCATCAGATTCTGTCCTGATGTTCATTCTGGGGCAAGTGCTATCGGCATGGGTTGCCCTGACTAACAAGATATTTCGCATCACTGCCCCTAATATAGGCAGTCACGATAATTGACTATTTTTGTGACTATGAATTGCCTGCAAGACTACATTGGACTAAAAGGATGCACAGTGGATGCTCCTCTGTCTGGCCTATACATCAATGACTATCCGGGCATGAGTTCGGAGCTTCTGGATAAGATTGCCACTCCTGAGCAGGCCTCTTATGTAGGCATGTGGGATTCAGCTCAGGCTGTGAGCTATGTCAGGATGAAGCGTGATGTGCAAGCTGCACTGTTCACTTCAGCAGAGGCTCAATTAGATCAAGTGCTATTCCAGACTCGCAAGCAATTTGTGCAGCAGTGGCAGCAGATTCAGGTTGTGCCTGAAGAGGCTATCCTGAAGGGAGCATTTGTAAGCATCCAAGGCAGCAAGTATCTGGCCCTGCGAGTAAAGCAAATCTACATCTATAATGCTGGCCCTGCTGTTGCCGGAGTGCCTTGGTATGTATTCCAGACTCAGGATGGCAAGATACTTGACCAAGGAACTGCTGACCTGACTGAGGGCATGAATTATGTGCCTATCAATAATGAGTTCTATTCCGACTTTGACAAGATTAACATCATGGTGGCAGTTGATTGCACAACTCTGCCAACCACCACAGGAATGTTCACTGATTGGGGATGGAATCAGATGGATATTGAATGTGCTACTCGCTTCACTTACCTTTGGCGCAATGGCTGGAGCATCTTCCCCGTGACTGCTCCGCTTGACTATGGCTTTGGCAGTCAGTGGAGTCAGGATAGTAGTCAGTCAGGAATATACATAGATGCTCAGCTTGTATGCTCACTTGATTCATTCATCTGCCAGCAGAGGGAGTTTCTGGTTGATGCCTGGGCAAATCTTCTGTGCTACCAGATACTTTGGCAGAAGGTAGCCAGCCCAAGAGCTAACTACTTCAGTCAGGGCAACAGAGAGTTCACTGAGCGAGCTATGGCTACCTTCTTAGATGGCTATCAGCAGAGCTTGGCAATCTGGGCAAGACAACTGAATCTAAGAGGTGAAGGACTGTGCTTCAACTGCGATAATGCTGGCCTGATTCAACAGGGATTTGTGAGGCCATAGACCTACGGCATGTACGGGCAATTGCCGTACAATTATGCAAGTACATACTTTAGCATTTTGTCTCCCTGATGCATTGCAAACTCCTTATACACCAAAGTGCCATTAGCTATAAGTGGCTCAATCACTTCATATCTGATATAAGTATCATCAAAAAGGAATCGACCAGAAGCAGGCTCAAAATAAACTGCCTGTCTAAATGTATTTCGCAAATCCCATTTGTGAGTTTTTTTGCGCTCATTATCAATAGCATCAATAATGTACTGCTGTTGTTTTTCTATGTTTATCATAACTTATTGATTTCACGATTAAGATACCATTGCGCCTTCTTCAAGTCCTCCAGCTTGCTGCCCTTCTTGCCTGCCCTGCTGATGTACTTCACCACATTGCCCAGGTTAAAGCCAAGCTCCCAAGCCTCAATGACCTTAATGGCCTCATAGGTATTGTCTGCTCCTCCGTAGTGGGCAGGATGATCTACTGCCTGAAGTTGCTCATGCTTCTCCATCATATCATCATAGATTGCTGTCAGTATGCTTCCCATATTTCTGCTCGTAATAATAGTTTCCTTTTGTCCAGAATGGCTCATTGGCCTCTTTTGCTTGACCGGCATTGAAGGCATCAATGATTTGTTGCTGCTCCATTGCTTTGGCTTGTTCAATGATGTCGGGCCACTTTGTTGATCGCATGTACATTGTCTGCTCAAGTAGCCAATCAATTGCTGTTTGTGCCATAGGTTGATTCGTAATATTCATCAAAATCACATATTGCCCTGGACTCAACCAATCCTCTGCCCTTAAATGCAGTTATTGCATCATCCCATGTTTGTCCATGTTGCTCACGCTCCATTGCTTTGGCTTTCTCAACATAAGGGAAAAACTCTGCCGCATGTTCAGGATGGATGAAATCATGAAGGATGTTCTCAAGAAATTCTACTGCTGTCATGGGAAATAGAATAATGGTTTAGGGTGATTATTTTCTGACATTGTTCTGCCTCTGAGCTGGTCAAGGTCACGGTATAGGCCTCCGTTAAAGTACCAGCCTGCTTGCCTTGGCTTTGAGCGCATATTTATTAGCTCTGCCTTTATCAGAATGTCATTGACATCAATCTTGCCCTCATTGTCAATCATGAAGGCAATGAGTTCTTCAATTGGTGATTGCTCATTCATGGCAGTGGTAGGTCTATTCCTGTGGTGTCCTGGTAGGCTTCAATGTAGCCCTGCCAAAAGCCATCAACATAAATCTCTTTCTCGTAGTCTTTATCTGGATAGCTCTCCTTTATGTCATCCAAGTCGCAGCCATCAATGAATGACTGCTCTCCCTTGCCTCTAATGCCTCGCAGATTTATTGGAGTGATTATCTGGGTGAGGCCATCATCAGTGACATAGTCATGGATTTTCTCTGCCAAATATTCGAAGTTGATTGACATCCTATCTTCAACTGAATTATAGGTCAGGTCAATGTTCTCTTTAAGTATTTTAATCAGTTGCTCTTTCATCTTTGTTTTCGTTAATCAAATTGTCAATTACATGTTTAAGGTATCTGAGTGAGGCAAGGCATCCACTAAAGTAGGCACTGCTGCACTTTAAGTCAGAATTAATCCCTTTCAGATATTCCTTCTGCCTAATGTCTTTAAGGATTATCAATCTTACTTGCTCAAGCTGTGTCATACTAATAGCCGGTCGATGTTAATGTCATAGGCCTCCAGAGTTTCATTCCAAGCCTTCCACAGATGCTCCTCATTGATGTATTTACCATCTTCTGAAGTGTCCTCAAGCCTCTTTAATTTATTGGTAAAATCAAAGATGAACAGAGCCATGTCAAGGCTCTTCATGCACCTGCGATGCTCCATTTCATCATCCAGGTCATTCATATTAAAAATTAGTGTTGCTTTCATGCCTTTCTCATTTTAGTGGAATTGTGATAACCTATGTGCTTAACATAGCCTTCCATTAAGGTTGCTCCGTAAAAGCCAGCTAAGTTGTATCTCCTATTGTAGGCCATTTCTGCTGTAATGGCATTCTTGGGATTCCATTCTGTGAAAGTGGTGAATCTGCCTATCTCCTTGTAGTCTGATAGCCTACGGAGACCAGGATTAAAGGTCATGCCATGCCATACTCCTCTGTAATTGGTAGCCATGAGCTGATAGCGCACTCCGTTCTTTGTGTTGTACTTGGTGTGCTGTGCTGGATGCCCATTGCGGTCATCTGGATTTCTGAGCCAGACAGTGTGAATCCTGTGGTCATGCTCAAGAACTGACCGAGAGGCAGCAATGAAGCCGGTCTTGAAAAACTCCCAATCATCTTCGCAGTGAAATATATAAGGAGTTTTTACCTGCTCGTAAGTAACATCAAGGCCATGCACTTGTCCAGCATAAGTGCTGAATGTCCAATCAGCCATGATGTTCCAATGGTCAAGGAGTAGCTTATCCATACGCTGAATCAAGTCCTTTGGATTCTGACCACTGTCTTCATGGATGTAAAATGCTGCCGGTGGTGGCCCATCCCAAAACTTAACCAGGCTAACAATGGTGCGCTCAAGTTCGGCAAACCTACCGCATGAGGTCAGGCAGATGCTTATGTCTCTATCCATTTATGTAGGCAATTAATTTGATTAGTAATAAGCTCACAAGGATGGCATAAAGCACCCAGAAGAAGCCAGCCGATAATCCATTCTTGACCTCCCTTCTCATTTCTCTATTGAACATAATTAAATAAAGTAAAGGTTGTCTGCAAGGATTAACTCAGTGCCTGGTCTGACTTCAAATGAGTCATTGCCCCAGGATTGCATCTGGAACAGGTACTGCTCCTCGGTGATCTGAAGGCCATAGAAATTGAAGAAAGCTCTCTCAGCCTGATGAACAAAGTTCATGTAGTGTTGGCCGTAGAGTTCATAGATGCAAAACCTGCCTCCCATCAGCGAGGCCTTGTGAATGACCTGTATGTCCTTCACTTTAATGTCCACCCACATGCGATTGGTAGTGTCCATTCTTACAATCGGATTCTCAAAATTCATAATATTATTGGTTAGATTTGTGATGCAATAAGCACAAAGGAAAAATAACTGCAAAAATATTTTAAAAAAAAGTTTATGCCAGTCTATGATTCCACTGCTGCCTTCCTGAAGCAGCAATTAAAAAACCTTAAGGAGGCAAGCAAAGCAGACAAGGTGCTTAGAGCTGCTGCCCTTTATGCTGCTCCGGCTGTGCAAGCAAGAGTGCAGCAGGATGGTGAAAAGTCAGATGGCTCTCAAATTGGTCAATATGGGCAGAGAGTTATTCCTTCAGCTTTTGGTAAGGCTCAGAGCTTTGCCAGCAAAAAACGACTCAAGACATTAAGCAGCACGGATAGCTATAAGCAACTCCGCCAAAAGTTAGGCCTTCAGACCGCTTACATTGATTTCACTTTCTCTGGTGATATGTGGAAATCATGGAAGCCTGTTCCTATTTCTGACACTGCTTATGGCATTACATTTACAACATCTGAGCAGCTTCAGATTGCTAATTCATTGGAAAGCAGATTTGGCACTACCTTTGAATTATCTAAGGAAGAACTTGAGCAATCACTTCAGATCATTAACCGACTTGCCACACAATTCCTGAGCAAATGACAGTCACTAAGGTAACAGTTGAGAGCGCATTAAAAGACCTATGCCAGAATCTGGCAGGAACTTTTGCTGGCAACACCATGCTCAACTATGGCGAGGCCGTGGAGACCATTATTGAAGGCAGTGCAGGCAACTATGTGACCAAGGATGGCAACACTTATTGTGCTGTCAATGACACTTATCCTTTGGTGCTGTTCTTTGTCAGAGAGTCAGCCTCAGTTGAGGCAGCAGCTGCCGGAGGGAGGGCCAATAGCCTACTCAGGACAGTCAATTTTAAGCTCATTGCTAACTCAACCTTCGAAAATGCCGAGTTTGGCATCACCTCAATTATCAATCGCACAAAAGGCATAACCTATGCGGGTACAGATTTCAACTCAAAAGCAATCGCAAGCCAATACTTCGGTCTTCAGGAGAGAAACTTTGAGACCTACTTTTTCGCAATGGACTTCACCGTTACCGAGCGCATCAGTTGTGAAGTTACCTGTTGATGCTATTTACTTTATTAGCCTGAGTAAAGCTGTCCACCGGAGGAGGAAGCTACTTGATCACCTAAAAGGCATTACTGACATTAATGGTAAAGAAGCTCAGTGGCACATTGCCAACGATGGCAACAATGTAAGCCACAGAGTTGATAATACTTTGAAGAGAAGCAGGAACAGGCCTAATATGTCTCTGGGAGAAATAGGCTGCTGTGCTTCTCACCGGGAAGTCTGGAACAAGATAATACAGGAGGGCCATCAGACTGCCCTTGTCTTGGAGGATGATGCCAGATTTGATATGGCTAAGCTAACCAATCTGGTAAACAATTGGCACAAGCTACCTCACTTTGACTTCCTGCATCTTGGCTGGAACTATTATGCCGGCTACAAGGAGCAGACAATTGAGGCAGTAGATATTCCTGAGCTGCCTGGTCTATGGAAAGGAGATGGAATGTGGCTTACTCATGCCTACATCATGACCAATTGGTGCGCATTAGATTGGTTCAATAGGACTATGGTGCAGAATAATGGCTTGGATGGAATGACAGCCGATATGCAAAGCTATTGCGATGCCTATGGCTTCAGGCCTCACATCTGCGGACAAGACCGCAATTCATCTGGCCTTATGCGAAGCCAGATTCATCATACAGGGTAACTTAATTAAATAACATAAATGGATAATCTTCAGTACATCCGTGATGCTATCAGGAAGGGTGGCAATCGGGCTTTAGTCAAAGTAATTCGTTGGCAAATCAATCCTGCAACAGGAGCGCAGGACATACCTTATGAGGTTACAGTAAATGCTGCTGGTGCGCTTCGTGAGCTATCTAAGCCAGTCAATAAGCGTTCTTTTTCATGGGCCAGAATCAGGCCAATGGGCGAGCTTTACATAGGCAAGGTAATGCAGCCAACTGACCAGAACTCACTCAGCAATCCTGAACTTCTGAGCAAAATGAAGGAAGACCTGAAAGCACAGTTAAGGGCTGAGATTGAGGCAGAAATGAAGGCAGAAATGGAAGAGGAGAAGCCAAAGCGCAAGAAGAAAGCAGTAGCAGAATCAGAGGTAAGCAATGACCTGGATAGTCCTGCCAACTTTATTCACCCAGACCAAGACCTTAACGATTTACCGCTATAATCTATGAACATTAAAGAATTTTTAATTCAGCAAGCAAAAAGAGCCGGAGTTAGCGAAGACCCTGAGTTCAATTTGATGATCTCAGCTTCTGCGCTAAATGACATCCAAGTGCCAGAGGCAGTCAGCAATAAGTTCAATACTAATCTTTATGACTTTGAACTTGCCAAGACCAGCCTTGACCTCAAAAAGCACTTCATCAGCAACTACATGATGGGCTATGATGAAGAGATAGTGCGCATGGCTAAAGAGTACGGTCTTGACTCTAATAGCATCGAAGAGCTAAAGGTCACCAAGAACTCAGGAGACAAGATAAAGCTGGCACTCAAGAAGCTGAAGGAACTTGAGGAGAAAGCTAAGAATGCTACCAACAGCAATCAGTCTGAGGAGTTCCTGAAGAAGATGGCAGAGGCTCAGGCCAAGTATGATGACCTGGTCAGTAAGGCAGAGGCAGACAAGAATCTAATTGAGCAGAGATATGTCAGCAAGATGAAATCACTCTGGGAGCAGACACAGCTTAACGGCATTCAGTGGAATGACCAGATACCGGAGGCAGCACGAGTGCCAGCTTATCAGGCAGTCCTTGACCGCAAGCTGGCTCAACTTGATGGACAAATCATTTATGATGCCGAGCGCAATACTGCTCGCCTGGTAAATGCCAAAGACCCTACATTGCCTCTTGTTCACAATGGCAGAGAGTTTTCATATTCTGACCTTTCTGCATTAGTTTTGCAAGAGAATAAGCTGCTTAAAGAACAGGGGTCAGGTGGCTCTAACCCTGGTCAATATGCAGCAGGCACACCCAACTTCCCGGCTGCCCCTGTGGTTAGCCAAGGCACACAACTTCCGCTTTCTATCCAATCTGCCCTTGCACAAATGGATAATATAGCGACAAAAATGCGTTAAAACTCATTTACTAAAATGTCATTATCAACAGCTAATGTCTGCCCAGCGGTTTTGACCTCACTGAGCGACAATCTAATAAACAACCCTGCCAATGTGCAGCTTATGGGTGGCACTCTTGCTGCCCTGACAGACCCTTCAAACCTTCGTGCAGGCCAAATCATTCGTCAGGCTAATGACAATGGTACAGGCCATAACCGTGAGGTGCGTGTAGTTTACAAGCAGCGTCAGCTTCCTTCTTCAGCAGTTGATACTAAGTCCTGCGAGGCTGGCCCACAGCTTAACTACATTGAGGAAACTCTTACTGTGAACAACTTTAAGCAGGTTTCCTTCACCATGTCTGAGGCTCAATTAAGGGCATATTGTGAGGCATATTCGGCCCTTACCGAAATAACGGGGACAAATCAACCGGGACAAATTGCCCAAAGAGCAAATGGTATTGGTGCTGCTCAAGGTGCGCTTTCAGTTGTCCGTGAAATGTTCATTGACATCCAGCTTTCTGCTAATGCTCTTGTTCAGGCTATCAATGATGACCTGCTGACTCAGATTCAGGCTGCTGCCGGTAACTGGTATGGTGGAGCAACTAACCCTTCTTATACTGTTGAGGGTGTTGATGGTTCAATCTATGCTGCTGGTCTCTTTGCCATGAAGCAGAACTACATGAACACAGGATTCAATGGTGCGCCCATCATCATCGGTGGTGCAGGTGCGCTTCAGCGTGTGTGGATGAATGATTCTCGATACTTTGGTCAGGGTGCTAACGGTATTAACTTTGCGACTGTTCGTGAGAATACAGGTCTTGCTGAGTTCTACTTTGATCCTAATGCCAACACAATTCTGGGGGATGAAAATTCAGCCATCGTGTTTGCTCCTGGTTCAATTGTTTACACTCCGTTCCTTGAGTATGTTGGCAACTTTGGCAACATCGGCACAATGACTCGCTTCACGATGCCTGTCCCAGGCCTTGAGCGTGTATCAATTGACGCCAGAATATTGCCAAGCGAGTGTGAGGAAACTTACTCTTTCTTCATGAGCCACTATTATGACACCTATACTCCTGGCACTTCTATGTTCCCTGCCGGAGATGTGAATGATGGTGTGAATGGTGTATTCACTGCTGAGTTTGTTACTGCTGCTCCTTAATTGAAACTAAGGACTAAAAGAAAGAGGGAGGCCAAAAGCCTCCCTTTTTCATTACACCAGTTTACATTTAACCAATAAAACTACCGGATGCTCAGACCTATGTTCTCTTTCAGCTGCGCACCTGGTACTTCTGCGCCATCCTTGATGGCCTGTCCAATTGTGGATTTGCTTACCTCTTTCTTAATTACCCAAAATTCAGCCGGAATTGCTGTCTCATCAAGGACTTCCACTGCCAGACTCTTGCGAGTGCTGAGCTTAGCCAATGGTGTCTCATACCTCCTGATGCCTTTAGCATCCTCCTGAGTGAACACCATAAGCGCAGCGAGCAATGACTCTCTCAGGCGCAGCACAGTATTCTCCTTGGATTTCTTGAGTGCCTGTATGCGCTTAATCTCAGCAGCAGCTTGCTCTGCCTCAGATTCCAGCTTGAGGATGAACTTGGCATAGGCTTCAGCCTTAGCCTGGAAGTTATCCCTGCGGATGGCAAGTTCCTCCATGATTTCATCATTGACCTCGCCTCCGTTCTCCTCCATCATTGCGATGAAGGAGAGTTCATCTTGTGTTAGTTGCCAAAGTGTTGCCATGACTTAAAATGGAAGGTCTGAAAAATCATCTTCAACTTGTGCCATGCGCTGTTCAGTGGCATTTGTCACAACATGACCAACCTTGTCCTCATAACCTGTGCGTACAGGTGCTGCCGGAGCAGGGCTTTGCATCATTGCCTTGTACTCCTTGCTGTCAGTAATCATCTCCTGAAGAAAAGCCGGTAGGCTCATGAACTTGTCACGGTCAAAGTCAAGCACTGAGAACTCCATTGATGGATTGTGCTGCGGTGGGCATGTCATGCCCTTCATCATAGGCATCACAGCTGCTATGCGCTCATAGACTCGCTCAGGATTGCTCTTGGATGGCTGATGAATCAGATTAATCATGCAAGGTGCGCCAATGAGCTTGGCAAGGTCAAAGGCCTTAGCCTCCTCCTCTGTTAGTGCCTTACCTCTCCAGGCATTAAGCATGGCTCTGAGGTTTGATTTCTCATTCAGGCTGAATGTCATCTCCTTACTAATGGCGCAAGGTTGCATGCCCTTGTCCTGATTGAAGCACTTAAGCTCAGTAGGAAGTTCCCAAGTAAACCTGACCAGGTCCACCACTTTCTCCTCGCCCATGTACTTCTGAGTCACATGACCGAGGTGAACAACTGAATAACATCTGGCCACATAAGTGCCAGCAGGGATAAGCTCTCTCTGAGTGCTTTCTCCGGTAGATTTAGCAATAATTGCCATACTTCTATTGGTTTATTTATTGAACAAAAATTAAAGTGCATTTACGATAGCGCAGAGTATCCACACTGCGAAGAGTTTGCCGAAAAGGATAATCTGTTCCTTGAGTGGCATTTGAGGGAAGTCTTTCATGATTACTTGTAAGGATTAGGTTCAATCATGCTAAGTACATTGCCAAGGGATTCCATAGCATCAAAGAGTTCTGACTCTACTGAATTGTCGGAAATTTGACCAAAGGCATGCCCAAGTTTCTCATTAAATTCAGAATTGTCATACTGATTCTGAATCAAAAAGATTTGGTCACGGATAGCCTTAACTGATTCGATGATTTGTGCTGTTGTCATGTCTGTAATTGTTATTGGTTATAGATGATTAAATAAATGGTACTACTCTCGTGTTGTAGATTTCAACAATTGCGTTAAAATCTATTTTTTTCCTTTCGCAATAAAAAGGCTCGGCAAAATTTCCGCAGCAAAGGTCTGTGTACATTCCCTTCAGCATCCACTCTTTGTCTGCATTATATACATCCTCTTCAATCAGATTATACAATTCTCTGCAAGCATTAGCCACTTGCTCTCTCTCGTTTGCGTTGGCTGTAAATGCGTTATTAACTACTACTGTTAATTCTTCGATTCTCTGTGCTGTTGTCATGTCTGTAATTGTTATTGGTAAATGTTGAGACAAAGGTAAGCACAGAAATTATATCTGCAAATTATCTGCAAAAATATTTTACATTTTTTTCATATTTTTTTTCGAATCAGCCTCCCATGCTTCAGGAGGGCATAATTGTGCTTGCTGTCAACCACCATCATCTGCCCATTGTGATCTTCCAGAGTCATGCGGTGGCACACCTTATTAAAGTATTCAGTAGTCAAGTCATACTTTTCGCAGAATGCCTCAAGAGTAAGTCTCTCCTTGTGCCTGCGAGTGCCGGTGTGCTGGAGGATGTCAGCCACCATTGCCAAGTTCCAGTCATCCAGCTTTACCCAAGGCACTTTATAGCCATCCACTTTTTCGGTGTGAAATAGCCTCTTGTACCTGGTGAATCTATGCGGAGGCAAATTGTACTTCCGGCAGAAGTCAGAAATCTTTAACAAGTCCATACTTTTGGTTTAGGTTTGCAAAACTAACTGCAAAAATAGTTTGGCAAGAATAATATTTGAGATGGTTGAGCCAAAAATCAGATTAAAGTCCTCAGACAAGTTCCCACGATATAAAGGCAGCGAGGACAACTTACAGAAGGCAGTTGCTCGCTATCTTGACCTTATAGGCTCATTCTGGTTTCACTGTCCTAATGGAGGCAGCAGGAATGGAATAGAAGCTGCTAAGCTCAAGGCAATGGGAGTAAAGCCAGGCATCCCTGACTGTCTTATATTAGATCAGCGAAGAGGTTACTCAGGTTTAGCCATTGAGCTTAAGGTAGGTTACAACAAGCCATCAGAACAGCAGTATGAGCAATTCGATAAGCTGGTCATCCGCAACTGGATGGTTGTGGTAAGCTGGTCATTGGAAGAGGTTATTAAGGCAATCGATTGGTACTACGAACTAAATACAGCACATGAAGATAAATAAAGTAGGCTATTGGGAGAATCCCACAAGAGAAGGCCATGCCCATGATGGCAGGCTGGCAGGAGCTATGCTCAAGATTCTCAAAGCTCGAAAGTGCGATACATTGGTGGACTTTGGATGTGGCACAGGCGAATATGCCAAGTTCTTCCGCAGGCATAATCTGGTAGTGGAGGCCTATGATGGCAACCCATATACTGAGCAGCTATCAGGGGGCATAGCAAAGGTCAAAGACCTAAGCCGGGAGTTTGACCTGCAAAAGCAGTTTAAATGCGTGATGAGTCTTGAAGTGGGTGAGCATATCCCGGCAGAGTTTGAGCAGACATTCCTTGACAACATTGTCAGGCATTCACTTGAGGGAGGCATCATCATTCTCTCTTGGGCAATCCCTGGGCAAGGTGGTGATGGGCATGTAAATTGCCAGACTAATGACTATATCATGCAGGAGATGCAGAAGCGTGGCTACTATCTTGAGAATTCCCTGACCAATCAGCTGCGCAAGGCCAGTAGCCTAAGGTGGTTCAAGAACACCATCATGGTTTTTATCTGATTTTTTTTATGATAGTTTTTCCGTCTCAATTCTTTTGCATTTTATTTGCAAAAATATTTAAACCAATTTTATGAAAAACTTATTTAGTGAACCACTGGCAAAGGTTAGTAGCCAAGTTCACACAACAACAGATTACTTTATGTTCAAGCCATTAGATGGTAATAGGCAAAAAAATGCCTTACATCTAAAGAGGCTTAAAAACTCAATGATGGAAAATTATCTATTTACCATCATTACTGTTAATGAGGCCTATGAGATAATTGATGGACAGCACAGGTTCGAAATCATCAAGGAACTTGGATTGCCTTTAAATTATGTAATTTGTAATGGTTATGGTTTACCAGAGGTTCAGCGATTAAATGCCAATTCTAAGACCTGGACTGCTGATGATTTTTTAGAGGCATATTGTGACCTTGGCAAGACTGATTATATCAATTATAGACAGTTTAAGGAGGATTACGGCCTTGACCATAAAAGTTGTATGGCATTATTAGATCACGATAATGGTGCAGCATACAAGCAATTTGCTAATGGAAATTTTAAAATTTTTGATTTGTCAGAGGCAAAAAGAAAGGCTGAGTTAATTAATTTGATTAGGCCTTTTTATTCAGGATATAAGCGCACAATTTTTGTAAGGTGTATGCTTCAATTATTTAACAAGCCTCAATTCAGCTTTACAGAATTCATTCAGAAGTTATCAATTCAGCCATCAGCACTTCAGGATTGCACCAATGTTTCTCAATATCTAAGCCTTATTGAGGAAATCTATAACTATAAGCGCAGAGAAAAAGTAAACCTGAGATACTAATGGAAGAACTGATTAAACTTCAGGCTGATTTGGCTCAATGCCGGAGGCATGCAGACAATCACAGGCGTAGCAGAGACTATCACAAGGAGACAGCTTTTAAGCTCAGAAATCAAATTATTGAGCTGCAAGAGTCAGTTGAATGGTGGCACAAAGAGCATTCAGATTTAGATGCTCAATTAAGCGAGTGCCAGATGCACCATCGTGGATGGATGATTTATGCCATCATCATGTCCTCCTATGCATTAGCAATGACTGTCTTATTCGCTTGGTGTGTTAGGTCATGAGGCATGGCTCACTATTTTCAGGCATAGGAGGATTTGACTTAGCTGCACAATGGATGGGATGGGATAATGTGTTCCATTGCGAATGGAATCCATTTGGGCAGAAGGTGCTTCACTATTATTGGCCTGAAGCTGAACAATTTACAGACATCACTAAATCGGACTTTACAAAGTATGCAAACAGAATTGATATTCTCACAGGAGGATTCCCATGCCAGCCATACTCAATGGCAGGAAAAAGACTTGGAAAAGAAGATGAGAGACATCTCTGGCCAGAGATGCTTAGAGCAATTCGGGAAATTCAGCCGACATGGATTGTGGGCGAAAATGTTTTCGGGCTTATTAATTGGAATGGAGGGATGGTCTTCGATGAGGTGCAGGCTGACCTGGAAGCTCAAGGGTACGAAGTCCAACCGTATGTACTTCCAGCTGCAGCCGTCAATGCGCCACACAGGAGAGACAGAGTCTGGTTTGTTGCTAAAAACACCAACAAGGATGGATGGAGAAGTGAGCAGTGGAAAGAGCAATCCAGTGTCGGGCAACAGCGGAACTTTGGCGCAGGAGATAATGAGCGGATACGAGCCGACAATGAAGAAGTTAGGAATGCTACCTACTCCGACAACAATGGACTCAACCAATGCGACTGTAAACATGAAAAGCACACAAGTAAAAGAAGGCTCAATGCACTCTGTAACACTTGCCAGAGCTTTGGACATGGGAATGCTGCCGACACCGAAAACTCAGGATTGCAGACATGGTTTGACAGATCGGAAAAAAAGCAATTTGGGAGAAGAAGTAAGTCAATGGGCGCAGGACAATGGTTTAGGTTTCCATCTGTCTCCCCAATTTGTGATGGAGATGATGGGCTTTCCGACAGATTGGACTCTATTACCTTTTCTAAATGGCGAACAGAGTCAATCAAAGCCGGAGGAAATGCCATAGTGCCTCAAGTAGCGTTACAGATTTTTAAAGCAATAGACCAATATGAACGACTTTAGCAAATTCACCTTCTTCGTGAAAGGCCT
>Ga0315906_10001299_pt1 | contig 37366 bp, 43 predicted proteins | sample LakEriMetagenome_4_FD_203526 | JGI IMG/M metagenome (GOLD analysis project Ga0315906, IMG submission 203526) | Freshwater fungal communities from buoy surface, Lake Erie, Ohio, United States - Buoy 2 MA122 | ecosystem: Environmental > Aquatic > Freshwater > Lake > Lake biofilm | place: USA... | reverse complement strand
TAAGCGACAAGTTGAAGAAGACCACCACCCATTTATGCTATATTCTTTATACTATAATAGGAGAAAAAAAAAGAAATAGTAAAATCTAATTAGAGTATGCTAAACCACCCATACCTGAAAGAATACGAAGAACATTATAATTAGTGGCATAAACATTTATTGTTCCACTGACAGCAGAAGTATTAGTTACTGCTAAAACAGCAGTATCTATACGAGACATATTAAGAGTTCCTGATGGTTGATGTTCTTCTGGTTTAAGAGCAAATGAATAAACATTGATACCTTGATTAGCAGGAATATTTGTATGATGTTGAAATGGTTGAACGAGATTGAAATAACTTCCATTACGTTCAGCAAAACGATCATTTCCATTTAATTGAAGTAAACATTTATCAAATGGATTTTTGGCATTTGCTGAAAATCCAGGTTCAACATTGAAAGTTATGTATTTCGGTATTTCATCAGCAGCACCAGTAAGTGCATTATTTAATATATCATTACTGGTATTAGGATCACCTGCACTGAGTTGAGCAGTTATACTTGTTAATCCTGCTGAATATAAATTGGGGTAATCACCTGCAGCAATAAAATTGCCATCTTTTTTAACAGTATAATTATACCAATGATTAGCAGCAGTTGATGGGGCAAATTTACCAACCCATACTAATTCTTTGCAAGGATGATTGAAATTTAATTTAACACGTGTTGATGAATTGGCAGTTAATGATTCAGAACCAGTGAATTGTAATTGTTCAATTAAATATTCATGAGATAATTGAGCAAATTTGCGTCGTTCATCAGTATCAAGGAAAATATAATCAACCCATAAATTAACATTAGTTAATGAATATGATCCACTAGGATCTGATGAATTTCCTGAACTAATTTTATAAATGCAATTTTTGGCAGCTTCGAATTCTATTTTAATTTTAACTTCGTGATATTGAAGAGCGATTAAAGGAAGAGCGAGACCAATTGAACGGCAAAACCAGAATTCAAGAGGGATAAATAAACGTGGTTTTGCTTGACCAGTAGTTCTAGTTGTTACATCTTGATCAGCACCAACCATTTGCTCCCAAGCATAACGTTTGCCAACGGGAAGGGAAAGTTCATTCCATATATATAACCAATCAGAATAATGTTTATCTATTTGTTGTCCACCAATTTCTATGGTTACAGATTTTAATAAACGTAAACCAACATAATTAACAAATTTATCTCCAGAAGTTGTTAATAATGGAAGATCGCATTCTAAATATGTGCGATGAATTAAATCACCATTGCGAGATATTTGACAATAAACAGTGTTTCCAAAATCAGGGATACCTGAGAAAGTTTGTTGTATTGCCTCCATAGCAAAATTAGTATGGCGACGATAGATAACTTTGAAGAAAGTAATTTGGGGATTACCAGTTAAATAAACATCCTGAGCACCATAAGCGACAAGTTGAAGAAGACCACCACCCATTTATGCTATATTCTTTATACTATAATAGGAGAAAAAAAATAATAGTATTTTTAACTATATAAGCATATTTAAAAACATTAATTTATAGATAACATTTAATTATGTTCAAAGATAAAACTGCAAAAAAACGAGTAACATCTAATAAAGATATATCTACATTAGATGCAATGCATAATAAAATTATAAATAATTATTCGAATAAAATTATTGCGGAGAAAAAAAATTTGGAAAAAATTAAAGAATTGGAAAATACTTATAATTATATTAATGGATTGATAATTAATTATAATAATGACGGGAATGATTTAAATATCAATAATCAAAATAATAATTATAATTATAATGATTTATGGACTAGTAATATTAAAATAAAAGAGGAAATAATCAAAATTAAAGAGGAACTTAAGGACATTAAAAATTTTAACGAAATAGAATATTATGAAAAAACCAGTTATATATTATTTAATTATTATGATATGATTGAAAAACAAACAACAAATCAAATAAATAATCCTCCCACAAAAATAAAATCAGTTAAATTTAAAAATAAATCTATTATTGATTCTTTTAAGTTAAATATAGAAAATAAAGACAATGATAAAGACAATGATAAAGACAATGAGAATGATGAGTTTAATGAAAAACACAAAGATGATAATTATGATTCAGATGAATTAGTTATTGAAAAAAGTTCATTAGTTGATGAATATTTAGCAATAACCAATAATAATCATATTAAAAAAATAGATTTTGACAATAGGGAATTATGCAGAAATTGCAGAAATTATCTTACTTGTCTTCAACATGAAGCAATCATGATTTGTAATGTTTGCGGATATCAAGAACCATTATTAGTTGAACAAAATAGACCAATATTAAAACAAAATACAAAAGATACATCTCATTTTAGTTATAAAAGAATTAATCATTTTAGAGAATGGTGTAATCAAGTTCAAGGAAAAGAAAGCACAGATATACCAAATGATATATTTGAAAAAATTTTAAATGAAATTAAAAAAGAAAAAATTACAGACACAAAGAAAATAACTTATAATAAAATGCGGGAAATATTAAAAAGATTACGAATAAATAAATATTATGAACATATTAATTATATAATAAATCGTATTAATGGAATACCAACGCCTCAATTTTCTGCAGAATTAGAAGAGAAATTGTGCTCAATGTTTAGAGATATTCAAGCACCATTTTTAAAACATTGTCCAAAAGATAGAAAAAACTTCTTATCTTACAGTTATGTTTTATATAAATTTTTTCAAATATTGGAACTCAAGGAATATTTAAAATTTTTCCCTTTATTAAAAAGCAGAGAAAAATTATATGCTCAAGATCAAATATGGAAAAAAATATGTGAAGAGTTAAATTATAAGGTTATACCATCTCTCTAAACAGCAGCAGGGAAACCAACTAATCGGAAACCAGCACCTAAACCAACACCTTGACGGGCACCAGCAGATATGGATGGGGATAATAAATCGAAGATTGAGAATACACAAGCAGCAGTTAAGGCAATCATCCATATTTCATTAACTTGTAATTTATTTTTTGGTAATAAATATGCAGCAAGAGCAACAAATAAAGCTTCTATGGCATATTTTAGTAATCGAGTAAGTGCCTCCCATATATCAAAGGTATAATTCGCATTTCCGTTCATTATCTTGATAGTCTTTATACTTTATATTAAGAAAATAAAAAAGGATATAAGATTTTTATTTTATTAATTAATAGTAAATATGACCGAAGAGACTTTAGTTACAACAAAAGAAATGGATTATTTGGACGAAGATAAACCTATCAGAGGACAAAATTATTGTTTGTTGTCTTTTTTAAGTCCGGAAGACACATTACAAAATAAGGAACTTTATTATTTTTCAAAATTCACACAAAACTTTGGTCGTGATATGAAATCTTTACTTGATAATCTTGAAAATAAATATCCTGAATCGAAAGATTTAATTGATACTATCAAAACTAACAATGCGTATATGTTTGATTCAAAGGAAATGAATGAACAATACAAATTTTTTAAATCAGTAAATTCTGAAGAAATTGAAAAAGATTTTTATCGTGAAAATAATTTTGTAACAAGTGTGCGTGGTATTAAAGTTAGAGGTGTATTTGATACTGTTGAAGAAGCAAAAAATAGATGTGAATTTCTTAAAAAATTAGACAGTAAATTCGATATATTTGTTGCTCAAGTTGGTTGCTGGTGTCCATGGTCTCCAAATCCCAATGATATTCAAAATCAAGAATATTCTGAAACTCAATTAAACACATTAATGAAACAATACAAAAAGAATATGGAAGAACGTGATGAAATTTTTGATAAACGTCGAATTGAAGTTCTCAATAAAACCAAGAAAGAAGAAGATATTGCTCAATCTTTATCTGAAGAAGATCCTTGGACTAAACGCAAAAATGAAGAATCTTCGTCCCAACCAACTGAACAACCATCAGAACAACCATCAGAACAACCAACAGAACAACCAACAGAACAACCAACAGAACAACCAACTGAACAACCAACAGAACAACCAACTGAACAACCAACTGAAGAAACAACTAAAGAATAAAAATAATCTTATTATATATTAAAATAATTGTATGGAAGAAGTAAAAGAAGAAGTTAAAGAAGAAGTTAAAGAAGAAGTTAAAGAAGAAGTTAAAGAAGAAGTTAAAGAAGAAGTTAAAGAAGAAGTTAAGGAAGAAGTAAAGGAAGAAGTTAAAGAAGAAGTAAAGGAAGAAGTAAAGGAAGAAGTTAAAGAAGAAGTAAAGGAAGAAGTAAAGGAAGAAGTTAAAGAAGAAGTTAAAGAAGAAGTTAAAGAAGAAGTAAAGGAAGAAGTTACTGATGAAAAATAAATATTCTTATTTTTAATTTTTATATATAATAAATATAAAAATGAAGGCAATAGCAGTATTTTTATTATTTTTGGGAATGCTATTAATTATAAAAGGTTATTATAGTAATAAATATAAAAAACAAACACAACCTAAGGTAATTGTTAAATACATTCCAAGAAGTGAATATGAAGCACAAATGAGTGATGAAGAAAGATTATCTGAATTTTATAAAGGTATGTTTGAAGATACACAACCTAATCAATATAATGGTAAAATAAATATATCTAATAAATAAGATAATAAATAATGCTTAAAATAAATGATATTGGTTTACAGTTATTAAAATCAATAAATAAAAATGACAGTGATAATAAAAAAATATTTATTTCAAAATTAAATGAATATAATAAAAATAAAAAGAACAATGAAGATAAACTTGCTGAAGATTTTAAATTTTATTTAGAAAATTATGAAAATAAAAGAAAAATAAATGATACTTTATATGGTGAATATTTACAAAAACGTTTTCCTTTATACAAAAAATGGTTAGAATCAAAAAAAAAACCAGATTTAGAAAATTTATTTAAATTAAAAAATATAAATTATGTTCCTGTTCCAGATATATATACTAAAAATAAACCAAAATCATTGTTAAAATAATTATAACATGTCATCTTCTGCACTTACAGCAGCATTAGTTAACATTGATAAGACTGAAAAAACTGCTCCTAAAAAATACATAATATAATCAAGAGTTGTTGTTATTATTTTAGTAATAGCTTTAATAAGTTCTGGTATAAATTTTAATTGATCTGTAAGAAATAAGAAAAAACTAGACATTATTGAAATAAAATAACTGATTGCATAAATAAATGTTTTAATGAAAAAATTAATATATGAAAAAATACTAAAAATAAAGGAAAATAATGGACCAATCAAATTATATAAAAATTGCAATAAAGGGACTAATGCATTATAAGTATCATTTAAACCATTATATGTTTCAGTGAAAACTCTTCCCAATACAGAAAAAAATTCTTTCACAAAACCAAAAATGCTTTTAATTAAATCAATACTAACAATTAATATATCATAAATAAAAGTCATTAATTGCATAATCATTTTTTTATAATCTATTATTTATAGATTAGATATTTGAAATGCAAGAAAAAGTTTTTAAATTTAATTATATTATGTTTTTTTTAGCGTTTGCGATCGGTATTTTATTTGTTTATTTATCAACACCTAAACAAAAAATAATCATTAAATATCCAACCCCATATAATTCAAATAAAATAGTTTATAAAAATGAAAATGATTTTTGTTATAAATACGAAGTTTCCGAGGTAAAATGCACAGACAAAGCAATAGATCAACCAATTATTTAAACCTCTTATTATATGTAGAATAAATGGAAATAAAAGAAATTTTAAATCGTTTGCTTTACACAAGTATGGGACAAATGTTTATTAGTGCTTTATTTGGTTTATCACTTGCATTATTATTTAAAAGAGTATGTAAAGATAATTGTACTATTTATATTGCACCAAAAAAAGAAGAAATTGAAGGTAAAATTTTTAAATTGGAGGAAACATGTTATAAATATACAACAAAACAAATGAAATGTAATAAAGAAATAGACAATGATAGTAAAACAGTTATGTACTATGATGGATATGAAAAACCAGATAATCAAATTGAAGAACCAGGATTTTTAAGTAAAATATTTTCTTAATTTTTATTTTTATTTTTATGTTTATCTTTATCTTTATAAATAATTAGAATGGATAACACTGATTTATGTAGTAATATAACTGTGTTACCTCAATATGAAGGAACATGTTGGTTTAATGCAATATTTATGATTTGTTTTTATAGTCAAGGTGTTCGAAAATTATTAATTAAACATTCAAATGAATGGAATAAAAATGAAAGTTTATTTAAATATTTTAAAACCATTATTAAATATAGTCATACTAAATCTACAAAAACATTTGATTTATTTATAAAAGTTAAACCAGAAATAGTTTTGTTAAAAATAATGGAAAATTATGATAATATTTTAAAATATTATTTTAAATTTAAAAATAAAAATAAACCTATTTCTGATATTAAATGGGGACATAATGTAAGATATATTTGTGATTTTTTAAAACTTTTAAAAGTTCCATATGTATCAATCAATTTTATGAGTTCTACCAATAGATTTATATTTAATTTGCCAGAATTAACATCATTATGGGATTATTTAGAAAAAAAAGAAAAAGCATATACTTATACCGATATTTATTTAAAAGACTATATAGATGAATTAAAAAAAACTATTGAAAATACACCAGAGGTTATTATAATTAATGAAGGAGTAAATAAATATGATTCATTAAAATATCATCAAGATTTTAGTAGGTTCTTTTTAAATGAATTTAATTTTAAATTAAAATATACTGATTATGATTCTATTAAAAATTTAAATAATATAATAACATTTAATGGAACAAAATATAAATTAGATTCATGCATTTGTGTGAATTATAATAAAACAAAAGAACTTAATTATCATGCAATTGCAGGTATTACATGTAATGACAATAAATATGTTTATAATGGTTGGAATAGTTCAACAACAGATGGTGGTTTAAAAAACACATTAAATGTAAAAGATAGTCCATGTTCATTAATGAAATTTGATTGGGATATTCATAAAAATTCAGAATTTTGTTTAAATCTTGAAAAATGTAAATTAGATCCAAATATAATAAGTGATGAAGAATTGTGTTTTAATTTTGCAAATAATATAAGTGGTAGATTACTTGTTTATGTTAAAATAAATGAAGAAGATAATGAAAGTGAAGTTAAAGATTTTGAATCAATTAGTGATTTATCAGAAAAAGAAGATTTAATTGCAAAATTATATAAAATAGATATTTTGGATTTTACAGATATAATTAATTTAATTGCAAAATTTAATTTTCATTTTCATGATTTAATTAAAGAAAATTTAGTAATATTAAAAGATATAACATTACATATAATTGACTCTTTTCGAAATATTGATTATAAAAATGACGAAAAAGTAAAACAAATAATAACTAAATATAATCCAAAAATAGTTTTTAATGAGTTTATAAATATTCGTTCTTTATATCAAATATATATTGAAAATTTTTTTTATAAAGAAAAACCAGATATAATAGTAAAGGATATTAAATTATTATTATCCGAAATAAAACAATATAATTTTAAACTTCCTGAATTTTATTCATTTTTAGAATTAAATAAAATATTATTTGATTTGAAAAAAATTGAAGGAGATTCACATTATTTTCAGTTCTTTTTAGGTTTTTATGGTATTAGTTATTACGAATTTAAAGATAAAATGCACTATTTATTAAATTATTTGGAAAAGATTTCTATTTATTATCCTAATAAATTTAAATCAAGTGATAAAATATTATTAAAAAATCTTGCAAAAAAATTATTAAATGATGTTTATTTAATTAAAAATAAAATTCAATCTAAATCGGAAGTAAAAGAAGAACCTAAAGTAATTCCTAAACCTAAAGAAGAACCTAAAGTAATTCCTAAACCTAAAGAAGAACCTAAAGTAATTCCTAAACCTAAAAAAGAACCTAAAGCAATTCCTAAATCTAAAGAAGAACCTAAATCTAAAAAAGAACCTAAAGCAATTCCTAAATCTAAACAAATGACTAAACCAGAAATAATAACTAATATTAAAAAGTTAGATCCTGCTATTAAAGGATTAACAACAAAGAAAAAAGAAGAGTTATTAGTAATTTATTCCAAACTTAAGGCAAAATAAAAAAATATGATTATTAATTTATAAAATAAATTATAAATCAATTTATAACAATGAATCCTCCTATTTGGAAACTTAGAGAATGGATTAATAATAGTATTAATAGTAATTTTACACATAGATTAGATAAAACGCAAATATCAAGTAATCCACGTGCAATTAAATATTTAAATGAAAATAAGAAAAGAATTGATTGGAATTCATTATCATCAAATGAAAATGCAATGGAATTATTGATGGAAAATCAAAATAAAATTAATTGGGAATCATTGTCATCAAATAAAAATCCTGAAGCAATTAAATTATTAAAATCTAATAAAAGTAAAATTGATTGGAGTCGTTTATCTGCAAACGAATCTGCAATTGAAATACTTGAAGATAATATTGATAAAATTGATTGGGTAACTTTGTCTGGTAATAAGAATGCAATTAAAATTCTTGAAGAGAATCGCGATAAAATAGATTGGTCAAGATTGTCTGGCAACTGTAATGCAATTGATCTATTAATGAAAAATGAAAAATATATTGATTTTAGTTATTTTTCATCAAATTCTAATTACAAAGCGATTAATTATTTAAAAAAACATCCCAGTAAAATTAATTGGAAATATTTATGTTTAAATGAAAATATTGATGCCATTGAAATGTTAAAGAAAAATCAAGATAAAATTGATTGGTTTTTCTTATCTATCAATCCGAGTGCATATGAATTGTTATATTCTAATCAAAATAAGATTATATGGTTTTTATTTCAATTTAATCCATGTATATTTGAATTAGATTATAAAGAAATGCGAATCGCAAATGAAAAATTTGAAGAGGAATTAATAATGGAGGTAATGAAACCATCAAGAGTATTTAAAAATCGTGATTATGATTATATTGAGGAATTATTTGATTAGTTGCGTATTTGTTATAATTATTATTAAATTTTTATTATTTAATAAACAAAAATGAATATGACAACGAGTATTGATAATATTCCTTTAAAAACTACAAAAGTTGATAATCAAATTGATGACAGTGAAGATCCTATGGTTAAAGATATATTAAATGAATTTGAACAAGAATTAAAAGTAAATGTACAACAAACACAACAACATAAACCGCCACAAAATGATTATGTTATTAATTATCCACCACAACCTCAACAACAAATGCCACCACAACAACAATCATGCCAAATTCCTTTTAAAAAACCAAAACAAAATAATTCATATTATAATGAAGAATTATTAAGAAAATCTGCGATAATAGTTGTAATTATTGCTTTTGTTTTTTCACCAATTATTTTTACAACAGTATTAGATAAATTACCAGAATCAATGCGAGATTTAGTTGATAACAATAATTATTATATCAAATTAATTTTATCATTTATAGCAATTTATTTATTATTTCATTATAATTTAATTTAATTTTTTGGTCAATATTTATTTATAAATTTGAAAATTGGGTGTTGTTAAATCGAAACCTGGATAATGAATTGCGTCAGAATTCAATCCTTGAACACCATAAGTATTATTATCAGTTCTTATTTCATTATTATAATTATTTATATCATAAATATTTGTTTGTGCATTTTCCAATAATTGATTTGATATATATGGCATTTCAATACAATCATTTGAAAATTTAATATAATGATTTTCAATCATTTCAGTTTTATCATTTTTCACTGGTTTAACATCATCAAATTTTTCATTATTTTTTTCTAATAATGGTTCTTTCATATAATTACTATTAGATGTTTTATTATGAATTAATTTTTGATAATATTTAAAATAAATTATTAAAAATAATAAACCTATTAAAAACCCTAATATTTCATCAATGCCAATAATTATACCAAGTATTAATATTCCTATTAATAATTGATTTACAGGTGTATGTAACACCACAGGAATATCAATATCCACCATAATTGAAAAAATTATTAATATAAAAAATAAACTTCTCAAAACTACTAAAAACATATTAATTAACTTATCTAATTTATAAATATATATAAAATTAATTTGAGTTATATTTAAATGATGGTAGCAGAAACAACTTATTTATCAAATAGAGGTTATGCAATCCTTAAAACTGAAAAAAATAAAAAATTAATCAAAGATATAAAAAAAGAACTTACTGTATCTCCTAAAGTTATTCCAAATGGTAATTTTGGTACTGTTAAAGAATATCCAATTTATATGGAAAGTGATAATAAATTATATGTTCCTAAATGTTATGGTTTATCTAAATTTGGTATTCCATTAAATGATAATTTAGATAATGGATTGGATTGTCCCAATTTAGTTTTTAATGGAACTTTAAGAGATATTCAAAAGATACCAATAGATAATTTTATTAAAGCAGCAAATGATAATGAAAAATTAGGAGGAATTATAAGTGTTCCATGTGGTTTTGGTAAAACTATTATGGCAATTTATATTGCATGTCATTTTAAGAAAAAAACACTTTTTATTTCTCATAAAGATTTTTTAAACGAACAATTTATTACAAGTGTCAAAGATTTTGTTCCAAATGCAAAAATTGGAAAAATCAAACAATCAAAAATTGATGTTAATGATAAAGATATTGTTATTGCAACATTACAATCATTAGCATTAAGAGAATATGACCCTTCTATTTTCAAAGATTTTGGTTTGGTTATTATTGATGAATGTCATCATATTGCTTCAGAAGTTTTTTCAAGAGCGTTTAAAAAGATGAATATTCGTTTGACATTAGGTTTATCTGCAACATTAAATAGAAAAGATGGTTTAAGAAAAGTTTTTGAATGGTATTTGGGAAAATCAATTTATGATTTTAAAATTGATAAAAAATCTGCAGATATGATTGTTCAAATTCATCGATATTTTGCACCAGCAAGTGAATACAGTCAAATAAAAACCTTTTATAATGGACAACCTAATATTGTAGCATCTATTAATAATATTTGTAATTATAAACCAAGAACATTATTAATTATTGATATTTTAAAATCAATATTGGCAATAGATAAAAACAGAAAAATTCTTATTTTATCAGAAAGGAAAAATCAATTGAAAGATATTGAAAATTTAATTGTTGAAAATAATATTGCAGATTATGGTTATTATGTTGGTGGTATGAAAATGGTTGATTTAGACATTTCTGCAACTAAACAGATAATTCTTGCTACTTATCAAATGAGTAGTGAAGGTTTAAATATTCCAACATTAAATACATTGATATTAGCAAGTCCTATCAGTGATATTCAACAATCAGTTGGACGAATTTTAAGAGAAAAAAAGGAGGACAGAAAATATATTCCATTAACTATTGATATATTTGACGATTTATCAATAGTTAAAAATAAAGGTTATAAAAGATTAAATTATTATAAATCAAATGGTTATATAATTAAAAATTTTGTTGAAAATTTACAAATTTCAGATGATTCTAGTAATTGTTCAAATGAAAACGATGAAGATGATAAGAAAAATAAAAAAGAAGATATGAAAAATGCTTTAAAATTATTTATAAATGAAGATGATGAATAAAAATAAAAAGTTAATAATATTTAGATATGGATAGTATATTTGTTTTTATTACAATAATAATTGCAATTATTTTATTAGTTTTAATTGTTAATAGAAATGATGAAAAACCCAATAATAATCGTTACATAAAAAATAATTTACCAACTAACAAAAATAATCATAATAATGATTTAGTTGAAGGTTATGATGCAAAAACAATAAAGGAAAATTCATATTCATTGGTGGGAAATGAAGATGAATATCAAAAAAATGTAGAAGGTTATGAAAATGAATTAATTTTAGATAATAATTTAAAAACAGGTGATTATGTTAATCAATTTCAAGAGATTGATTTCAGTAAATTTCCTAAATCAAATATTCAAGTGGGATTTAATCCACAACCAAGAGAATCTACAGAAACTAAATTACCATTTGCTGATATAAATGTTAATTGTTTATAATTGATTGTTCATTTATTGTTTTTACATTAATAGAATTATTATTAATGTCAATATATTGATATTTACTTGTTCCAAACGCTCTTGAAATACCTGTATCACAATATATAATTTGATTATTTAGAACTGTTATTTCGGGTAATGCAGTATGACCTAAGAACATATATGAAACATTTAATTCATTGAATAATTTAGCAGTTTCATTAGGATCATTTATATCTCTATTCCATAAAATACCTGTTTGACCTATTATTATATAATCTAATATTTCTTTGTCTTGTATATTTATTTTCCCTGTTTTTAAATAATTTTCCCAAATTGTATTAATATAAAATATATCTTTATTATATTTTTTAAGAATTTCTAAATGTTTTATATTAAATTTTGCATGACAAAATAATAAATCTTTTATTTTAAGAACTAAAGGTCTTTTTGATAATAATAAAGCAATTGATCCCTGGGGTTTAAATAGACTTTCTCTTATTTCTTCTTTTTTATTTAAAGGTGATACATATGTAAAATCACCTATTATATTCATTAATTCATGATTACCTATCAATGATATACATCTTCCTCCTTTAACTCTCGCTATATTATCTAAATGTTCTGTAAAATATATCATTTCATAATCATTTAAAACTTCCCAATTTTCATTTGTATTTCTATTTAAACTATCTACTTGATCTCCCAATTGAACTATTATTGTATTTGGAGGTTCTGCAATCCATTCAAAATTATTATTGATTATATTTGCATCTATTAAAATTGTTTTAAATCTTTTGATATCACCATGAATATCTCCGATGACAATTAAGCGCTTTATTTCATTATTATTTAAATCAAAAATATTAGAACTATACATTATAATTATTATTATAAATAAATTTGTATTATTTAAATTTATTATGAAAAAAAAATGAATAAGAATTATAAATCAAATTTTGAACATCCAACCGATGCATACTATTGCGCGCAGTGATTTGCCTTATGACGTTTTCTTCTGTATCTCTGAGATTCAGAGGATGGGAGTTTGGAGAATCCTTGAATTAAAACCTGATCATGCTATCTTCTATCGGAAGGGTGCGTTTACGGTAATGATTGCGAGGAGGAATGACTTCCTGTTTGAGACCTTTGAGAGTCGTGAGAAGGCGTCTAACTTTGCTTTGGGTATGCTTGTCTAGGGTGTTTGTGAATTTTTAAAAGGGCAATATTTTTGTCTTTTATTACTATAAATTGTTTATGAACCAGTTTGCTGTGATGTTTGCTGTTTGAGCATTTATATCTAAAAATTTATGATAACTCAAATAATATGTTTTATTTTTAAAAATATTGTCTTCACTATTATCATTCATCAAATGAAATTTATAAATATGATCATTAATTGCTGTTAAACTATTGTCTGTATTGAATGATCTATATTTCAATTTTAGGCGTATATCACTAATACAGTCTTGATTATATAATTTAAGTCTTTCTTCAATTGTAAGTGGTCTATTCAATTTAAAAATTACCATATTTTTGTTATATTTAATAACATTAGATGGTATAAAAAGAATTAATTTGTTTATATGATATAATTTCATGATATTCTTAATTTAAAAATTTAAATTCATTTTTTATTATATTTTTTTAATAATTTTTGTTTATTATATCCTCCTTCTTGAATATGTTCAAACCCTTTTATTTTTTTAAGAGTTTCTTCATAATCATCTTTATAAGGAGGTCTAGGACAACCTGGAGATTGCAAACTTAATTTTGTTGTATAAAACTTGCAATTTTTAATTAAAGGTATAATTTCCAATTCTTCTTTATTAGTAATACTTGTTGATAATTCATCACTAAATATTATATCTTTATTTCTTTTATTTGGAACAACGCCTAAATAAAGTATTGTTGGTATTGATATAGCATCTGCTAATTTATGATCAAAATAAACTAAATGTGTATTATAATAAATATTATATTTATCATAAAAAGATTGCAATAAATGAAATTCACTTTCATCAATAACAGATTTCATACTTGGAATAATAGTAATATGTTTTGAAAAGATTAATCTTTGCAAAATATTTTCAATTTTTGTATTTATTTCGTCTTCTGATATTTTTTGTTTTTTTGAAGATTGTTCATCAGTATATCTATTACAATAATATTTATTTTTTATAATATTATCATAATAACTATATTCTTTAGATGACACTCCAGGATAACGTGTTAAATAACTTAATTTAATATAATCAATACCATCTTTAGATCCATATGGAATTAAAATATAAAATCTTAATTTATTTCCAACAGAAGAATACGTATTAATATATTTTTGTCCTAATTGATTACCTGAATAAATACAATCATCTGTAAAAATTATTATATCATCATCCTTTAAGTCAGAATTATTTTTAATATCAAAATCGCCTAAAGTTTTAATTAAAACTTCATCCTTACTAAATAACTCATTTAAAAGTTTAATTGCAATATCTGCAAACCAATTATTTGATTTATTTGAGTTACTACTTATTTTTGATTTAAAAACATATACTGGTCTTTTTTGTTGTATATGAAAATCTTTATAATTTTCATAATATTCTTTTATTATATTTTCAAATTTAGATATAAACTCTTTAAAAGACACATGTATTGTTGCATTTATTATTTTTCTACATATATCTTTAACAGATATGTCTGCACTATCAATAAATCTTTCAATTTCGTCTTTATCTAATTCATGAGATAAAGAAGGAAGTGTAAAAATACTTGATAAGATTGTTTCAATTTCAGAAGACATGTTTAATTATTTATTGCAAATTTCTATTTTAATATAATAAATTTATTATATTGAACTTCTATATTTTTTTAATATTGGTTTTGATTTTGATTTTGATTTTGATTTTGAAATATTATCTAATGATCTTGTTTGTAAACCCATTTTTCTGACAGTTTCTTCAAAATCTTTTTTATAAGGAGGTTTTGGACAATCAGGAGAACCCAAATTAAGGTTTTGTGTGTAATATGAACATTTTGATATGAAAGGAATTACAGTCAAACTACGATTCTCATTAGCAAAAGCTTCAAAATCATCTGAATTTATTATTTGTTTATTATGTTCATTTGGAACAATACCTAAATAAAAAATAGTAGGTACAGAAATAGTATCTGCTAATTTATGATCAAAATATATTAAATATGTATTATAACGAATATTTTTACTTCTGACTTTTGAATTATTATAATAACTTGATAGTATTAAAAATTCATTAATGGATATGATATTCATTAATGAAGGAATAGTAATATATGTTGAAAATATTAATCTGTGATCATAATTATCATTTTTAATATTTTTAATACTATCATCAAATATAATTGGTAATTCTAAATATTTTTTATTTTCTATTTTTGTTCCTCCTGATTTATAATTATTATCAATTATATTTATTGGAATTGTGCTAAATATATTAGACTTCTGATTTGGTTTTGTAGGTTTTGTAGGTTTTGTAGATTTTGCAGGTTTTGAAGTTGAACTATAAGATGATTGTGATGGTTGAATAATAGGATAAGATAGTTCTATACCATATTTTTCAACAAACTGATTTTTAACTACTCTAACACCTCTTGTTGAAGCATATGTAATTAAAACATAAAATCTTTGTATATTTCCTATACTTGCAAATGTACCTATATTTGTGGATAATTGATTTCCAGAATAAATACAATCATCAGGGACTATTATTATATCATCTTTAATTAATTCAGGATGATTAAATACATCATATATTGTTGATAATCCTATTATTTCAACTTTATTTTCAAATAATTCATTCATTTTTTTAAATATATAACTTGAAAACCAATAGTTTGATTTTTTTTTATAATAATCAGTATCTGGGTTAAAAATAAAAACTGGTCTTTCGTTTTTTAAATGAAATTCTCCAAATCTTTGATAATATTCATTAATTCTTTTATTTAATTCAAGTAAAGTTTTTTCAAATGAAACGTATAGTGTTGCATCAATTATTTTTTTACATATTTCTTTAACAGAATCGTCCGCACTATCAATAAATCTTTTAATTGCATTTTTATCGAAACCATGAGATAAAGGATACTTATTCATAATTATTCTATTAAAAATAAATGTATTAATTTTTAACGTTTATGAAATAAAATGATTTTTTAAGTCTGAAAATTAAAATGTCCGACATCGTGGAGTGACAAAATGTTCATTTTCAAAATTATCGATTTCTTGCTTTTTATCTACCTTAAATGGGTAATTATGCTTTGGGATTTTAGTTTAGCATATTTGATCAACTGATTGTGTAGTTTGGTTGCAAATGTCATAAGTCCTTTTTGGACTTATTTTTGTTTTTTTTTACCCGATTATTTCATGACATAGTCCCCATTCTTTCGATTGTTCTGCATTTAGAAGCAAAAATCGCCGATTTATCATACGTATATCTTCTAATTTCATTTTTGTTTTTTGTTTTAAAATTGTTTTGATTGTATTCATTAATAATTTAGTATTTTCATAATTATCATCTAATAATATACTATTATTCATATTATAAAAATAAATTAAATTACAAATTATAAATGAATGCTTATACATATAAATTTTATCAGTAAATAATAATGGAATTAAATTATCAAAACTAATGGGAGAATCAATTATACCTACTTTATAATTATTGATGTTTTGAATTCTTGGAATAATATTTAAAGTTTTAAAAATATTTTTTTCATTTAAAATTTCTGTTGAAGTTATTTTTATTTCATTTTCATCTGTATTTTCATTTCGTTTTTTTATTTCACAAATTTCATGTATTGGATAAATTAAATATGGATTACTATTATTTTTCAAATTAGAAGTTATAATAGATTTATCAATATTATTTAAATTAAAATCACAAGATAGTGGCAAATGAATGGATTTTTTATTATATAATATATCATTTATATCCTTTTCATTTTTCTTTTTTGAATCTTGAATATCAATTACTCTATCAACAACTCCTTTAGATAAACATGTTTTATAATCTAAATATAAATTATGTTGAAGAAGTTCAGTTAATTCTTTTTTTGTAAATTTAGTTTTTTCTAAATACATATCAATAATAACATTAAAAAAAGTTTCATATTCTTTTATAGAGTTTAATAAATGTGCTCGTTTATTATTGATATATCCATTTATAGAATATTCGTGTAATAAACAAAAACTATATTTATTCATAATTCTATATGGACAACTTACTGATAAAAAGGTTGCAGCACTACAACTATAATTATCAATAATTGTTGCTATAGGCATTTTACTGGATTTAAAAACTGATAAAAATCGAAATCCTGCAATAACTGATCCTCCAGAAGAGCAAATATGAATTAAAATAGGTTTTGGATTTTTTAAACTATTTGCAGTATTTATATCTTTTATTAATTGATCAACAGATTCATTTGAAACATAAGAAGTAAAATAAATATGAGTTAATTTATCAGAATAAAAATCATTATCCTTTAATGATGAAAAAAAATCAGTCATTTTTCTAATAATATCATTTTTAAAAATATTTAAAGATTAATTATAGTTATTCTAAATATCCTTTAAAGAATTATGTCAAAAGAAGATTGTGTTGGTATTGGTATTGACCTTGGTACAACAACTAGTTGTGTTGCTGTATGGATTGGTGATAGAGTTGAAGTAATTCCTGACCATCAAACAGGTTCTAGAATCATTCCATCATATGTATCATTTACAAATGAAGAAAAACTAGTAGGTGATGCATCAAAGAATGTTTCAACAATGTATCCAAAATCAACACTATATGATATCAAACGTTTAATTGGACGTAAATACGATGATACACATGTACAAGAAGATAAAAAATTATGGTCTTTTGATGTTAATGCTGATGAAAATAATAAACCAATTATTAATGTAGATTATAAAGGTGAAAATAAACGTTTTTATCCTGAAGAAATTTCAGCAATGGTTCTTACACGTCTCAAAGAAACTGCTGAAGCATATCTTGGACATCCAGTAAAAAAAGCAGTTGTAACTGTTCCTGCTTATTTCAATGATAGTCAACGTCAAGCAACAAAAGATGCATGTGCTATTAGTGGAATGGAATGTTTAAGAATTATTAATGAACCAACTGCAGCAGCAATTGCTTATGGTCTTGATAAGAAATCTGACAAGGAAACAACTATTCTAATCTTTGATGAAGGTGGTGGCACTCACGATCTTTCTGTTTTATCTCTAGATGGTGGTATTTTTGAAGTCAAGGCAACTGCAGGCGATACTCATCTTGGCGGTTCTGATATTGATAATTTGATTGTTGATTATCTTTGTGAAGATATTAAAAAGAAACACAAAAAAGATGTTAAGGAGAATCCCAAAGCACTTAAACGACTAAATATTGCTGCAGAAAGAGCAAAGAAAAATCTTTCTTCATCAACAACAACAACTATTGAAGTAGAGTCTTTAATTGATGGTATTGATTATAGCACTACTATGAGTAGAGCAAAATTCGAACAATTAGCAGATAGTTTCTTTAATAAATCAATGGAACCTATTAGCAAAGTTCTTTCAGATGCTAAAGTTTCAAAAACTGATATTGATGAAATTGTTCTTGTAGGTGGTACAACTCGTATTCCCAAAATTCAAGAACTATTGAGTAATTATTTCAATGGAAAAACTCTAAATAAGAGTTTAAATCCAGATGAAGCAGTTGCTATTGGTGCAGCAATTCAATGTGCAATTCTAACAGGACAAGGAAATTCAAAAACAAATGATCTTTTACTATTGGATGTTGCTCCATTGTCACTTGGTATTGAAACATCAGGAGGTGTAATGACTAAAATTATTGAAAGAAATACTACTATTCCTACAAAGAAATCACAAACATTCTCTACTTATTCAGATAATCAACCAGGAGTAGATATTAAGATTTATGAAGGAGAACGACATTTTGTAAAAGATAATAATCTATTGGGATCATTTCATTTGAGTGGTATTCCTCCAATGCCCAGAGGACAACCTAAGATTGTAATTGATCTTTCAGTAGATGTTAATGGTATTCTTGAAGTAACTGCTAAGGAAGAAAGCACAGGTAAAACTAATAATATCAAAATTACAAATGATAAAGGACGTCTTTCAAAAGAACAAATTGAAGAAATGGTAAAAGCAGCAGAGAAATTTAAAGAAGAAGATGAAAAACTTAAACTAGTTGTTGAAGCACGCAATGATCTTGAAAACTATCTTTATGGAGTAAGAAATAGTATGTCAACTAAAGCAGAAGGTGCACCGCCTAATTTTGATGAAATTAAGAAAGAAATTGATCCAGTTGTTGAAGAAGGTTTGAAATGGTTTGAAGAAAATCCAAAAGAAAGTGCTGAAACATATAAAAATAAACAAAAGGAATATACAGATAAAATTCAACCTCTACTAATGAAACTTCAAGGACCAACACAAATGCCCATGCCTCCTCCACCCCCATCTGAAGAAACTTCTACTAAAGAAGAAACCACAGATGATTTGGATTAATGTGTAAATTAAATACTGATCTTTTTTTATTTTATTTAATTAAATGATATATATTTTAATTATAGGAGGAGGTGGATATATTGGTTCTTTACTTTTAAAAAAATTATCAAAAAATGAAAAATATAATATTACATCAATTGATATATATCATAAATATATTTATGATAATGTTAATTATATAAATGATAGATATGAAAATTTAGACATTAAATTTTATGAAAAATTTTCAAATATTGTTTTATTGGCAGGTCAATCAAGTGTTGCAACTTCTAAAAAACTAGGAGAAGTAATAGATAATAATATTAGAAATTTTAGTTGGTTATTGGAAAATTTAAATGAAAATCAAAAATTAATTTATGCAAGTTCTTCAAGTATTTATGGTAATAATAATAATATTGAATCAACTGAAGAATTTGTAAATTATTATCCTGTAAATTATTACGATTTATCAAAATATACAATAGATAAAATTGCAGAATTATCAAATAAACATTATTATGGATTAAGATTTGGAACAGTAAATGGTTATTCTGACAATTTAAGACATGATTTAATGATAAATAGTATGATTTATAATGGAAAAATTAACAATAAATTTACAATTAAAAATAAAGAAATTTATAGACCTATATTAGGAATTAATGATTTATATAATGCTATTTTAGTTTTACTTGAAAACAATAACAAAAATAATTCAGGTATTTATAATCTTAATTCTTTTAATATATCTGTAATAGAAATTGCTGATAAAATTAAAGAAATTACAAAATATGATTATGATATATTAAATGATTCTGATAATTCAAATAATACTTACAATTTTAAAATTTCTTCAAAAAAATTTATGTCTATTTTTAATTTTAAATTCAATGATACAATTGAAACAATAATAAATGATTTAAATAATAATATAAAATTACCATTTAAAAAAACAAATATATGTAAAATTTGTAATAATACAACAAATAGTATTTTAGATTTAGGTATGCAACCTTTAGCAAACAGTTATAAAAAATCTAATAAAATAATTGATAATAAATATGAATTAAATCTCCATTTATGTTCAAATTGTTTTCATCAACAGTTAAATACAATTGTTGAACCTTCCATATTATTTGAAAATTATCTGTATATTAGTGGAACCAGTAAAACATTAAATGATTATTTTGATTTTTTTTCAAAAGAAACATTAAATAATTATATTAAAAAAAATAATTGTAAATCTATTAAAATTTTGGAAATTGCATGTAATGATGGATCACAATTGGATTTTTATAAAAAAAATAGTACAATACCTATAATAACAGTAGGTGTTGATCCTGCCATAAATATTTATAATGATATTTCATCAAAAAAAGAACATGATATTTATTGTGATTATTTTTCAGAACAAACTGTTAAAAAATTAAAAGATAAATATGGTTATTTTGATATTATTATTGCTCAAAATGTAGTTGCTCACATTAATTATCCTCATGATTTTTTAAAATTTACAAAAGAATTAATGCATGATACATCAGATTTATATATTCAAACAAGTCAAAAAAATATGATTTTAGAAAATCAATTTGATACAATATATCATGAACATTTAAGTTTTTTTACTATTAAAAGTATGAATTTATTATGTGAAATAAATAATTTATATTTAAATTATATTGATGAAAATAAAATACACGGAACTAGTTATATATTTAAAATAAATAAATATTTAGATATTAATAATAATTATGATAATGAATTAAATAAAGAAATAAATAATGGTTTATATAATTTAAATACATATGAAAATTATAAAAATAATTGCATAAAATATAAAGAAAAATTATTGGATAAATTGAATTATTATAAAAAAAATAATTTTAATATTATTGCATTTGGTTGTACTGCTAAATCTATGACAATTTTTAATTATTGTAATATAAATAATTCATTTATTAATTATATAATTGATGAAAATCCATTAAAATATAATTTATTTACTCCTTTATCTAATATTCAAATTTTACCTATTGATAAATTAAGTGAAATAAATACAAATACTTTGATTATAATAACTGCATGGAATTTTTATGAAGAAGTTAAAAATAAAATATTATCAAAAATTTTTAATAATAATAATACAATTATATTATTGCATATTAATACTCTCATTGAGGATATAATTATATAATTCTAAATCTAATATTTTTAATGGATATGATTTATTGTTTTGATTATTATCATTATAATAATTTTTCATATTATCATTTATATATTCTTCTGTCCAGAAATGATGAATACCTCTTTGAATATTTATGTCTGATTGTGGTATTTTAGATTTTATTTGCATTTTTCTTTTCATAAAATATTCATTATTTGGATAAAAATATAATGTTAATATTATAAATTCATTAAAATATTTTTCATTATTTAGTGTACCATGTCTACCAACTGTATAATTACCATTAATATGATTATGCAAATATCTACAACCTCTTTCAATATTTATTTTTGTTGTTAAATCGTTTGCAAATTTTACATCTTCATTACATAAATTTTTAAATAATTCTTCATTATTTTTAGGATAATATTTATTTAATGATATTGGTATATATGCAGGTATTTTAAGCATTATTTTTTCATTTAAATATTGATTTAAAATTTCTTTTATATTTTTTCCATATGTAACTAAAAATTCTGTGATATTTAAACATATTTTGAAACCTTCATATTTATTTTCAATATCCATAACTTCATTATCAACTAATTGTGCTTCAAAACAATTATTTCTTGTTGTAATAATTTCACAATTTGGAATAATTTCTTTACAAATATTTATACTATTATCTGTACTATGATAATTGATTATTATAATTTTATCAAAAATATTTTTATGATGATTTAACCAAAAAGGCAATAAATATTCTTCATTATAAATATGAATTATTCCAATAAAATTCATCTATAATATAAATTTAAATTTATTTTATACTTCATAAGTAACTTATGAAATATAAAATAATTAAATTTACTTGTATAAACACTATCATATATTTAATGAATGAAATTATAAATATTTTTTTTAAAAAATATTTAATATTATATACAAATATATTATGTTTTATTTTAATTATTATTTTAATTGATGCAATTGTTATTGATAATAATTATAGAATTTTACAAATTAATTATGATAATTTAGTTAAAAATAATAATATAAATAATGATATCAACATCATAAAAAATAAAATTGATTTTTTAACTTCAAAAATTAATTTATTTTGTGAAGATAAACCAAAAGTAGAAATAGATATTAAAAATAGAGAATTTGATTATAAATTAGCGAGAAAATCATTAATTTCTTCTAAAAGTTTATCATTTAAAAGATCTTCTAAAAATAAATATGATATTCCAACAAATAATAGTGCAGGTGAAATAATAACTATTTCAATATAAATTCTATATATAAATAAAAATTATAAATATAGAATTTGAAATGAAATAATGGAATTTAATATACCTCTTAGTTATTGTTTAAAAATTAATGATTTATTTATAAATGATTATGATTATAATTATTATCATAGTTATAAATATCATTTTGAAAATAATAATAAAGTTATTTCTTTTATAAATTTTAATTTATATATAAATAAACAAAATTTAATTTATAAGATTAAATCTAATATATCTCTTAATTGTCTATTAGATTTTCTTCATAATTATAATAATTTAATATTAAAAAAAATTTATTATTTTTTAATAGTTAAATATCTTATTAGTAAACATAGTAAAATTAAAAAAGAAAGTATTTATCATAACCCTTATTTATGTTATTCATACGATTATTATAATTTAATTTTAAGAACAAGAGATTATCATATTTCAAATAATAATGAAATTATTGTAACCGATTTTATTGATTATAATATTTGTTTAATTATCATGAATGCAACTATAAATAAATCATTTATAACTATAATAGATACAAATTGTTTATTAGAAAATTTAGATGAAATTATACTTAATAGTAATTTATTTATTAACAGTAGATTTGAAGATATCCATATAATTATAATAGGTGGTTCAATAGAAAATGTTGATATTATAATAAAAATTTATCAAATATTAAAAGAATTAAAAATAGTTAAATATATATGTAAAACATATCTTTTTAGAAAAAAACCAATCAAACGATTGTTATTTGACAGTTCATTAATGACAATTAGGAAAATGAGATATTATTCTCATATTTATTTAGAAGCAGAAAAAGATAATTCTGATCATATTAAAAACAAAAATTTTTTTTCAAAGTTACATAGAATATGATTTAAAGAACTCTAGTGCTTCTTCATCAGTATAAAATTATCTTTCCAATTTTTCTCAGAACAACAAGCAACAACAGTAACAGCATTTCCATAAAGAACTATTCCTGAATTTGACGAATCGAGCATTATAATTTCATCACCAATTGCATCTTTAACAATCTTAATAGGAAAATTGCCATAATGAGTTAAATCAACTGTTAAATTAAAATTTGCATGTAGATTCCAATTGATAATCTCAACCAGATTTTCGATGATAATTTCTGCTACCATTTTCAATAATTAAAAATAAAAAAGAAAAAAACAAATGCAAATTATACCATCTGATAAAAAGCAATAGCACGCATATTGCATTTGAATTTTTGAAAGTTACAATATAAAGTTTCATTGTTTGAAATATTACTATCTAATGATAATTCAAAGAATGGATCAATATGAATAAGATAATAACTGTTATTATAAAATATTAATGCCTTAGTATCAGAATTAGCAAGAACTTCTGCAACTGAAGAGAATACTATAGGTAATCGATTACTAAAGTCATTACGAATAGACTGAATATTATTGACTTCAATAGTTAACTCTGAAAATTCAGTATCCTTATTATTTTGAAAAAACTCAAATATTTGATCCATTATAACTGATGTATAATCTGATATTTATTTATAATTTCATTTTTTAAAATTTTTAGTATAAAAAAATTTTTAATTTAAAAATAATTAATAAATAAATAAATAAAAATGGATAGTTATTATAATAACAATAATGAAAACAACTATAAAGAAAAATATATATCATTTAATCATAATGATTTTAATGATCTTGGATCAGAATTATTCAAATTAGCATTAATTATGACATATGCACAGAAGACAAATAGAGTATTAGTATTATTTAATGAAGAATATATGAATTTTATAAATATATTTATCAAATGTAATTATAAATATGATAATGAAATAAAATTTAATAAAAAACAAAATTTTAATTTTAATATTGATTATGATGATGAAAATTTATTTATAGATTTTAATGAAATTGATAAACATACTAATTTTAACAATAATTTAATTTCATCAAAAACTAGAGTTCTTTTATCATTATTAATAACAAATAATTCAAATTTTATAAATTTTACTTATAATCGAATTAATGAAATTATGAATTATTTTAAGGATTATAAACTAGATAATTATGTATGTATTGATATTAAAAAGAATACATATGATAAAGATTATTATGAAAGAGCATATTACAGACATTTTTATAATAAAAAATTAATAATTAGAACAGATGATATAGAATGGGCAGAAAAAAATGTTAATTTTATTGATAAATCTTTAATAAAATTTATTGAAAATTATTGTAACAAAGATTCATGTCAAAATTTTAAAGATTTTATTTATTTATCTCATTTTAATAATTATATAATTCAAAATGATTATTTTTCATGGTGGATTGCATATCTATCAAATATGGAAAAAAAAGTGATTGTTCCAAATAATAATCAAAACCTATTTTTATTAGAATGGATTAAACAATAAAAATTTATATAAAGATTTAGTGGTTTAATTAAAATAACAAGAAAGAAATGTTCGGAGATATTCGCAAATTTATGAACTTGAATGTAAATGATTGTTCATTATTGGTTCATCCCTATTATAATTCAACACCAATTGATCTTCAAGAAAAATCAAATGATGTTGCGATTCCTGATTATTATAATGACCCTCATATTTGTTTGAGCAGTTTTTCTACTTAAAAATTAGTTATTTTTAATATAAATATGCAAAAAGATATTTATAAATATCATTATAAAAACAAAAAAGAACTTACCAATGAAGAAAAAGATGAAATAAATGAATTAATTTTATCTGAATTTAAATCATCTAGAATTGATTTTTATGAAAATATGGTTTATATTAAAAATAATAATAAAATAATAGGTTTTGCAGGACTTTATTTTATTGATAAATTTTTATCAATAAATCAATTGATTATAGATAAAAATCACAGAAATAAAAAATTGGGTTCAAAAATATTGAATATCATTTTTGATTTGTATAAGTATATAAATATTATTTTATATATAGACAAAAATAAAGAAAATACTGAATTTTTATTTAATTTTTATTCTAAACATGGATTTAAAGAAATTGATTATTTAAATACATTTAATTTAACTTACTATCCTGATATTGAATATTTAATGATAAAAGAAGGTTAATTATCCACTTGATCCAAAACCTCCTTCATTTCTTTTTGTGGATTCAAAATCAGAATTTGGAACCTCTTTCATATTTACATAAATTTGTTTTTTAAATATCAATTGACAACATTTAAATGGATATTCAATTTCAATTGCATCATCAGCAATTTTAGTTAAAGCAATTAGTAAATTACCTCTATAACTATTATCAATGATACCAATATTATTTGATAAAATATATCCAGATTTACTAATTGAACTTCTAGGAACTATTTCTGCATAATATCCAAATTCTAATAGAATTTTAATACCTGTATCATATAAAGCAGTTTTTGAATTAAAATCTTTCACTTTTTTGATAATACTTAGATCATAACCAACATCACTCCAATTTGCCTTAATTGGAACAACAGCATTTTCTTCAGTTCTGATAAATGTACATAGTGGAATAATATTGGTATAATTTGCAATATGAATACACATTTTTTCATCAATTTTATAAAGATTATTATTATAAATAAAACCTAAGAAATCAACTGAACAACAACCATATTTAAAAATAATTTTATTTGGAAGTCTGACATATGGAATATTTACAAAATCAAATAGTTTTGTTACTAAATCATCATTGAAAATTTGTGGTCTAATTAAAATTAAATCTCCACTATTACAATTATTTAAATTCATTAAATGTGAATATTCATATAAACCTCTCACAAATCCAATTTTTTGTTCATTTGTAAATGAATCCAATTTATTTAAACTATCTTTAATATCATTTACAATTTTATCATCATTTAAAGTCATTGATAATTTTAATTCTTTATCATTATTATCATCGACATCTGAATCATTTTCACTATCAGAATTATTGATACTCTTCACATCAAAAATAATATCAGCGACATTTTTAAAAATATTTAGAACTGTCTTATCTTCATCTCTATCAATATTAGTTAATTCATATGTATAATTAGCATAAGAAGATTTAGAATTTTCAATATTTAAAAAAAATCCCAAACAATATGCCTTTTCAACTGAATCAATATTTTTAAGATACGAGTTTTTAGCAGTCATTATTTATGTATATTTATGATAATAATTTAATTCTTAAATAATTATTATCAAGTCTTAAATTAACAATTAATTTAAGGGACTGTCAGTAATAGTCATTCCACAATATTCAACATTATTTAATTTAAAATCTTGTTTTTTATAAACACCTATATTTATTGCTTCTTCTAAAATCCATTTGAAATTTGTCCAAAATTCCGCAGTATGTCCAATACTTTCTGTGCATATATGTGATAATTCATGTAAAACTACAAACATCATAGTATTTAAATCCATTAATTTATTATTAGTTCTTAAACATAATACTATTTGCTCTCCTTTATTAATTGAATAACTAGTGTAATTAGGATCATCTATACCCTCTTTTATTCTATCTGGATTAAAATTTTTCTTCATTCTTAGTGTTCTTTCTTGATTTGGATAAGTTTTAATGAGATGTTTAACTAATAATTCCAATTTTTGTCGAATTTGTGCTATTAAATCTGCTGCTTCTTGTGAATCATCTCGAATTTGCACTTCATAATCTCTATTATCAATTTTAGAAACAATCTTTTCAATATTACTATAATAATGATATTGATACAGAATAAACGCAATACCTATGCCCAATAATAAAATTACTATCCCTTGAAAACCTATTTCCATTCCTATAAAAAAGGCAATAAAAACAAAAAAAACAAAAACAAAAAAAATGAATATCTTTTAAATATAAAACTTATTCAACAAACATATATATGAATCCTTTTCCTAGACTTGATATTAATGAATTATCTGATAACACTAAACCAATTGTATATCAAATAACTGATTGGTTCATTCCGGAAACTGATAAAAATAAAGGTGATTATGAATCAGATGATAATTATACTATTTACATATATGGAACAACAGAAGATAATATCACTGTTTGCACTAAAGTTGTGAATTTTAAACCCTTCTTTTATGTAAAACCTCCCGCTAAATGGCAAGATTTGAATGAAAAAGATCTTAAACAAAAAGTAAAAGATTTTCAATCAAAACTATTAAATGATAGTTATGATAGTAAATTTAAAGGAGGTAAAACATTTAAAAAAAAAATTATTGGTGATGATTATCAAAGTCATTTTCATAAAATTGAACTAGTTTCAAAAAAGGATTTTTGGGGTTTTACCAATAATACCAATTTTAAATTTCTCAAAATTGTGGTAAATTCATTGTATATGTATAATAATCTTAAATATTTCTTTCAAAGTGATGGTATCATTAAAGAAGGATTTAAATTATATGAAAGTAATATTGATCCGTTTCTTCGATTTATTCATATGAAGGAAATTAAACCATGTGGATGGATTCAAGTTTCAAATTATGATTATCAGGATAATATTCCAGATACTAAATGTAATTATAATTTAACCGCAGATTGGAATGACATTCAAGCAATGGATATTAATAAAATTGCTCCTTTGATAGTTGCATCATTTGATATTGAATGTACTAGTTCTCACGGAGATTTTCCAGTTGCAATTAAGAATTATAAGAAATTAGCGCAAGATTTATGTTATTTATCTAAAGGTGGTTTTGATAATGCAAATTTGCTTGATAATATTTATCGAGCATATTTTGAAGAAGTTAAAATTAAAGATAATTATATTATTAATCGTTTATATTCAAAAATACAAATAACAGATGATGTAAAGAAAACTCTTAAAGAAAATGAAGCAGGAATTCGATTTATTTTAAGTAAAGTAAAGTCAGTTGAAATTCCTGATGATGATTTTCAAGATGAAGATGATATTGATAAACCAGATACTGGTTCAAAGAAACTAACAAGCAAGGAATATAATGAAATCGAAGATTCTTTAAATAAACTTCTTTCAGATATATTACCTGCATTGGAAGGTGATAAAATTATTCAAATTGGTATTACAGTAAATAAATTCGGCAGTGATGAAATTATTTATAAACAAATGATATCATTAAATGATTGTGATGATATTGATGGAGTAAATGTTAAATGTTGTAAAACTGAATCAGAACTATTATTATATTGGAAAAGATTTATGGATAAATTGAATCCAGATGTAATAATTGGATATAATATTTGGGGTTTTGATATTGAATATATTTGGGATAGAAGTAAAGAATTAGGTATTAATGGTAAATTTAAAATGGGTTTAGGAAGAATTAGAAATAGAACTTGTAATTTAGTTGAACAAAAATTATCATCATCTGCTTTAGGTGATAACATCTTCAAATTAATTGAAACAGATGGTATTGTTTGTATTGATTTATTTAAAGTTATTCAAAAAGATTTCAAATTAGATAGTTATAAATTGGATAATGTGGCATCAATTTATATTGGTGAAAATAAGGATGATTTAAAACCTAATGAAATTTTTGAGAAATTTAAGGGAAATTCTGCAGATAGATGTGTAATTGCTAAATATTGTATTCAAGATTGTGTTTTAATTAATAAATTACTTCACAAATTGAAAATTGTTGAAAATAATATTGGTATGGGTAATGTTTGTTTAGTTCCATTGAATTATTTATTTAGAAGAGGTCAAGGAATTAAGATATTTTCATTAGTCGCTAATGAATGTATGAAAAAGAATTATTTAATTCCAGTTATTAAAAATTTCATTATTGATGATGATATTGAAGGTTATGAAGGCGCTATTGTCCTTGATCCTAAAGAAGGTATTTATTTAGATGAACCGATTGTTGTCTTTGATTATGGATCTTTATATCCATCTTCTATGATATGTAGAAATCTATCACATGACACATATATTTTAGATGATAAATATAAAAATATTAAAGATGATAATGTTGAAATAATTAAAGTAAGTTATGATTTATATGAAGGAAAGGGAGATAATAAAGAGAAATCTGGTGTAAAAGATTGTTATTTTGCCAGATATAAAAATGGAGAAAAAGGGGTTATTCCTGATATTCTTGAAATGCTTCTTAATCAAAGAAAGAACACAAGAAAGAAAATCGAATATACTACTGTAGAAACTAAAGATGGTTTAGTTGTTAGTGGTTTTATGGAAGAATCTGATAATGAAGTAGTAATTATTGATGTAGATTTAAATAAGAAAACTAAAATTAAGAAAACAGAAATTATAAATCAAAAGCAAACTTATAATAAATTTGAATGTGCTGTATTTGATGCACTTCAAAATGCTTATAAAGTCACTGCAAATTCATTATATGGTCAAATTGGTGCTAGAACATCACCTATCTATTTAAAAGATATTGCCGCATGTACTACTTCAACAGGTAGAGAAATGATTATGTTGGCAAAGAATTTCGTAGAATCTAATTATGATGCAGATGTTATTTATGGTGATACTGATTCAATCTTCTGCAAATTTAAAATTAAAGATGAAAATGGTTTTGAAGTAACTGGTAAAGATGCATTAGCATATGCTATTAAAATAGGTCAAGAAGTAGAGGCAAAAATTAAGAAACATTTGCCTTATCCACAGAAATTGAATTATGAAAAGAGTTTATTTCCATTTATCTTATTTTCCAAAAAGAGATATGTTGGTAATTTATATGAAAATGATCCAAATGCAAAACCCAAGCAAAAATCAATGGGTATTGTTTTAAAAAGACGTGATAATGCAAATATAGTCAAAAAGGTATTTGGTGGAATTATTGATATTATTCTAAATAAACATGATTTAAATCTTTCTATTCAGTTTTTAAGAGATGAATTGAAGGATTTAGTTGAAGGTAAAACTGATATGAAAGATTTAATTTTATCAAAGACATTAAGAGGTTTTTATAAAGATCCAACTAGAATTGCTCATAAAGTTCTTGCTGATAGAATAGCAGTAAGAGATCCTGGTAATAAACCAGCAGTAAATGATCGTGTTCAATATGTATATATTAAAAATAAGGAAGGAAAACTTCAAGGTGATAAAATAGAAACACCTGAATATATTATTGAAAATAATTTGGAACCTGATTATCTTCATTATATTACTAATCAAATTATGAAACCAGTATTACAATTATATGTCTTATGTTTACAAGAATTAGATATATATTCTCAAGAACCTGATTATTGGATGAAAATTGAAGAAGAATTGAAACAAAAAGATATGTATAAAGATGATACAAGACGTAAGAATCGTTTAGAAAATCTCAAATTGCTTAAAGTTCAAGAACTGTTATTTGATGAATTTATTTCAAAACTAAAAGAACCAAAAGTATCTAAAAGATCAACTCCTAAAACTAAAACAACAACTCCTAAAACTAAAACAACAACTCCTAAAACTAAAGCAATAACTGAATCATCTGGAGATATATTATCAGGTGAAATCAGAATTACTGAAAGTAAATCTACAAAAATGATTTCATATAAGGTTAAAATTGAAAAGGAAATGATAAATGGTGAAGTGCCAGTAAGTGAAACTAAAGAAAAAGTATTGAAAAAATTGTTGTCAGATATATATGATAAATATCCCACAAAAATAATTGAAATTAAATTGAATTATAAAGCATTTATCAAAGATTATAATTATTTCAAAGCAAGATTTAATAATTTGGCAGAATCTACAAATTTAGGTTTGAGTGAAGTTACAGAGCAAAATAAAATTATTAAAAATGACGTGTTTATTAAAATTAAAGATAATATTATATTAAAAGAGTAAAATTATTTATAAATGGGTGGCGGTGGTAGTTCAGAAAGATTGGCAAGTGCACAACCAACATCAGCACCTTATTATGTTGAAACAAACTATAATTTAATAAGACAAGGATTTGTTGATTATTATGAATATAATAATTATAATAGCAACTATAATAAAAATAATATAGCAATTTTAATTTTAATATTAATTATTTTATTATTTCATTTATATATAAAATCAAAAATTAAAAAGTATTAATATTTTATTATTTTTATTAAAAATGATTTTTTGTTATTTTTTAAATTTTGCTGTTTGACAGAAATGCTATTTCTTTCGATATTGGATGCAATGAACATGAGTGCTGAGGACTTTAGTCTGAAGGGCGACGCCAGTTATTGCACAGATTCCGTTATCGACGCGAAGGAGTTTGATCTTGCACAATTGCCGGACTTGTCTAAGTCGATATGCAGGTGTTTGGAAGATTGCTATGTCATGCAGTCTCGGAGCGATGGTTTCATTATTGCTTGGGATTGTTTCGTTGTTTATGTTACTTTTAAGGATGGCAAATGTCATTTGACTGTTGACTTGTGCGATGAGGTTCCCTTTGACTTTGATTAAGGTCGAGTGTTTGAAAAGGGCAAGAGGGTATATCCTTTTTGTTCTTTTTATTGTTTTGGTTTTTATTATACAAAAAGATGAAAACTATTTAAGGATAACTTTATATATATAAGTATCCAATTATGGGACTATAGTTCAGTGGTTAGAACATAGCTCTTATGAAGCTAAGATCTGAGTTCGATTCTCAGTAGTCCTACTTTTTTTATTATTTTTATTATATGATTTTGTTGACAAAATTATATAAAAATCAAAAAAAATGAAATAATTACTATTATCAATTGACAAATCAATATGTCAATTCATTGCAGTCTTTGTATGACATGTATTCAGGAATTTTATCATGAAAATGAGATTTATGAGAAAAAACTTAAAAGAGACAGTAAGATTAGGAAGGAAAAAACCATAAAAATAATTAATAGTTCAATTGAAATAATTGAGAATCTAAAATCCAGGTTGGAAAAAGGCAATTCAAAAATTGATCAAATTTTAAAGAAATAGTTTTATTGTTTTGGTGCCATATTATAACAATATAAATTATATTCTGGTTTTACTTTTATTATTTTTGTTGGTTCATTATAATCTTCAACAAATTGTTGTTCAACTTGTGAAACATATTTAGTGTAATAATTTGGTTTTATTGTATTATTTCCTGGTCTTTCTTGATATGATGGAATATGATGAGATGCATAAAAATTTGCACTAAAAGCAACAGCATCAGGTTCTGTTACTGTTTTTTTAAATGGTTGACGTTTATCATAAAAAGAAGCATTATCCGCAATTGATGGTTTTGGCATTTTTGCTATTTTCTATTATTTTATATAAAGATATTTATTATAATTATAGTAATAGTATTAATAGTTATAATTTTTAATGAGTGATAAAGATTTTATTCAAGATGGTTTGACAAATGAAAAAATTGTTGAAACAATTAAAGAACTCAGAAAAAGAAAAGATGAAGATGATTGTAAATCTTTAGATGAAATGACTAAATATGAAAAACTAAAAAAAGAATTTGAATTTTTCTCGGATAGATATCCTATGTTATATGATATGTGTTTAAGAGATGGTGAATTTGATTGGAGTGCATTAAATTATTTTTTAAATATGAGAACAAAAGTTATTAATAATCGTATGACAACTGAAGAAGCATCTGTAAAAGTTGGCAAAGAATGGTTTGATAAATTTGTTGATGTTGATAATCTCAATAAAGCAAAAGATGCAAAAAAACAAAGAAAATCTTAATTATCATTTATATTCAAAATCATCATAATCATCATCATAATCGTTAGCATAATTATAATCATCATAATAATCATCATATAGTAAATAATCATAATCATCATAATATTCTTCCTCTGCGACTTTCTTTAAATATTCCATTTCCTTCTTTTCTTTTTCCTTGAGTAATTCTTCTTCATAGAATTTCTTATCGATTAAATCATAATCAATTGGTGGTTCAGGAGGTTTAGTAGATGTTAAGAATTTATAATGGTCTCTTACATCTCTATCGAAATCGTGAGTAACATCCATTTGAATTTGTTCAGGAACTTTTCCAATCAATAATTCATTTTCAAGAAATGTGTCTTTATGATTACTTAAATAATAATTAATATAATCAAATTTATTTTGACCATTATAATTTTGATTATTATAAAGATAAATATCAATTAAAATATTCATTCGATGTTTAAGAATATTTTGTTGCAAATCTTTACGTGACATAAGAAAAGTAGAATAACAATTAACATAATCATTAGCACCAGATATAATAGAAGTATTATTTAAATAGCGAAAGAAATCAAACAACATTATTAATAACTCATATTAATAATAAATAATAAAAATAAATCATTTTTTATTTTAGACGTTTAATAACGTTAATAATAACATCTTGGATTTTATCTAAATCTACTTCTTTAGAATGTCTGTAATGAATACAAACATTATTATTTTTAATTATCAAAGAAATTCTATTATTGATTCTAAATTCTTGATATTTATGTTCAACTCTATTATCTATATCATTGGTACATGCAAATGAATGTGTTTGCATTTTCATTTCATTAAATGCTAAATAACAGAAATTATCATTAACTTCCATATTTTCTAATTTTCGCAAAAAAACATATTGACTATCATTACTTAAATCATATACATAAGATAAATTATTTCTATTATAATTAACTAAAGTACTTTCTTTTGTTAACTTGAACTTTTGCTTTATTCTATCAATTATTGAATCGCTAATATAAATATTAATTTTATTGGCATTATTATCCATTTTTGGATTTGTTAAATATATCTCAACAATATTAGTATCATTTGAGATAAATTTATTTATATCAATCATTTATTTATTTATATTTATAAAATCATATATCTTTTAATCATTTTTTATATAAATAAATTTTTTTGCTTTTTCAAAATTTTTAATATGTTGCTCTAATGAATCAAGAAAAATTATATCAGTACATTTTGTTTGTTCTAAACATTGTATTGGTGATTTTAATTTATATTGATTAAAAACTTTTATCAATTCAATTATTTTATATTTAATTCTAAATAAAATCTCTCTTTCTATGTGTATATGTGTTCCCTTTTGACTTTCATATGTAAAATGAACTATGATATTAAAAATTTCTTTTATTTTATTTTTTATTTGCATTATTTGCGGAGGTGTTCTAACTGATGGTCTAATACTATTATTTAAAATTATAAAATTATTTAAAAAAATTAAAAAATTTATGTAATATTTGTGAATTTTAATTGAGTCTGGTAAAGTAATAATACGATTTTTTAATTTTTCAAATGTATCAATATTTGTATATGATGCATGCGCTTGATATAATAATTTTATCATATTAGGATCATAATTTTGCATTATTTTTTTATCAGTTTGTTTTTCAATTAAATTAGTTTCCATGTTTCTTATAAGTAAATTAATACTACCTATGTTTTTTCTTATTTCATCTGAATTTAAATAACCAATAATAAACATTAAATAAAATAATAATAATTCAAATGATAAATTATTTATTTGCATTTCTGTCATTAATCCTTTTTTAATTTCACCTTTATTTTTTGCTTTAACTAATTCAACAAGTAAATCATATGGTTTTGTTCTAATATCATCACTCATGTTTCTATAAATAAATATATAAATAATTTATTTTATGAATGATGATTATTTGTTCATAAAAAATAAATTAATTAAAAAAAAACTAAACAATTAATAATGCTAAGTCTGCATTTGCTTGTTCTCTTTTCAACACAGGTATTTCAATGTCTTCATGAGAATATACATTTTTATCATTATTGTGAAAATATAAATAATAGTATTTAGTGAAAGTATTAGAAACCTTATTAAAGAATACCATCATTTTTCCTATTGATATTTTATATTATAAAAATAAAATTCATTTTTTTTATTAAGATTATTATTCATATTTATAAATAATATTCTTATTTATAAATATTATTTAACGTACTCTATACCCTTTTATCGCGATTTTTTTTGCTTGTTCCCTTGCTCTATTTCTACGTCTATCTGCTCTTGTTCCTGTAGATATCATAAGAACACCATGATGCCAATCTCCAGGTCTGGAATATTTTCTAGCTAATTCTTGTGCACTGTGTGCATAAGTTCCAGATGTTCTGTTACTACTACTACTATTTCCTTTTGAATATGTATATATGTTATCATCATTATCATGATCATTTTTAAATAATTCAATTTTTTGTGATTGTTCACCTGTTATTTCATTAACAATTTGATTGAATTCTTCTGTTGCTTTATCTTCTATCTCTTTTGTTAATATGGGTTCAGGTTTATTTGATCTTGATATTTGTTCTGCTGATAAAAATCCATTTGTTTGTTCTGGTTGTTTTTGTTCTGGTTGTTTTTGTTCTGGTTGTTTAAAAATATTACCAATAAAATCAAAACCTTTTTTAATATTTTGATCAAAATTTTTAGTACCATGTTGAACATCTAACATTGCTTGTTTAGTTCTTTTTTTTGTTTCATACATTGTATTAAACATAATTTGATCTGGGTATGGAATATTATTTAAATATTTTTGTTTAATGTCTTCAATAATATTAGGATTGTTTTGTATTAGCGATGGTTCATCTATTTGCAAATCAAAAATTTGATTACATAATTCATCAGAAAATTCTGTAAATTTTTTCATTGTTTCTATTTTTTTTTGCTATATTAGATGCAATCATAGAACGTTCTTTATTACTATTAACACCATTAGAATTTAAATATAAATCTATATATAATGAAGCATATATTTTTGCTTTATCATCATCATTAAAAAATTTTTACTATTACTTAAATTGAAAAATCCTCCCATTTTTTTTGGGTTTATTATAAGTTTTTAATTTTCTTTGTATTCCCATTAAAAATTTTTAATATTCTATTATTTATTTATAGAATATTATAAGTTTTTAATGGATGATATTTATGAGTTTATAAAAGGAAAGAAATATAAAAAATGTAAAGAAAATGAATTCAGAAATCCTATTACAATGAGATGTAATAAAATAAAAACAGAAATTAAAAAACAAATATCTAATGATTACAAAGAGTGTCCTCCAGATAAAATATATAATAAAGATACCAATAGATGCGTTTTAAAAACTGGTGCCATTGGAAAAAAAATATTACAATCACTAATTCAAAATAAAACTAAATATGAACCAAAAAAAGATGAAAATGAACTAAAAGAAAAAGAAAAAGAACTAAAGAAACTTAAAGAAACGAAAAAGAAACTTAAGGAACAAGAACTCAAAGAACTAAAGAAACTAAAAGAAAAAGAAACGAAAAAGAAACTTAAGGAACAAGAACTCAAAGAACTAAAGAAACTAAAAGAAAAAGAAA